>Ga0209233_1000337_pt1 | contig 47014 bp, 49 predicted proteins | sample AraplaCL_Cvi_mCL_FD_184269 | JGI IMG/M metagenome (GOLD analysis project Ga0209233, IMG submission 184269) | Arabidopsis root microbial communities from the University of North Carolina, USA - plate scrape CL_Cvi_mCL (SPAdes) (version 2) | ecosystem: Host-associated > Plants > Roots > Endosphere...
GCGAGCCCAACCCCGGGTCGGTCAAACTGACCGCGCCCGGGCCGGGTGGCCACCCGGCCCGGGCATCCCGCTGCGTAGCGGAATGACCCGCTTTTACATGAGTTCGAACAGACAACCCCGGGCTTGTCCCGGGGTCCACCCCTCAGCACGAGCGGCGAGGGCTGGTTTGCGGCACGGTGGCCCCCGGGACAAGCCCGGGGTGACGGGCGGAGGCGGGTGGGGCGGTTCCCAATCCCCCAATCAGCCTCTAGAAAGCATGCCCCGGGGGAATGAACCACCAAAATGCCCAAGCCTGATAACCGACTGTTCCTGATCGCCTTCATCGTGTTCATCGACATGGCCGGAATCGGGTTGATCATCCCGATCCTGCCCTCGCTGGTCGAGAGCCTCGCGCATACGACGGTCGATCATGCCGCGATCATCGGCGGCGAGTTGTTGCTGATCTATGCCGGCATGCAGTTCCTGTTCGCCCCCCTTGTCGGGAGCCTGAGCGACCGGTTCGGGCGCCGGCCGGTGTTGCTCGGTACCCTCGCCGCGCTCGGTATGGACTATGGCATCATGGCCTGGGCGCCGACGCTTCCCTGGCTCTACGCGGGGCGGCTGCTCTCAGGCGCGATGGGCGCGACCTGGGCGGCCGGCAATAGCTGCGTCGCGGATATCTTCCCGCCGGAAGAGCGCGGCCGCCAGTTCGGCGTGCTCGGCGGCGCCGGCGCGTGTGGTTTCGTGCTCGGCCCTGCGATCGGCGGGCTGCTCGGCATGTTCGGCGTGCGTCTGCCGTTCGTCGCCGCCAGCGTCCTTGCGCTGACCGGCGCGGCGATCGGCTATTTCACCTTCCGCGAGACCCTCCCGGTGGAGCGCCGCCGTCCCTTCACGCTCGCGCGCGCCAATCCGCTCGGCATGTTCGGGCGCATGGCGAAATTCCCCTTCATCCTCGGGGTGCTCGGCACGATCTTCCTGATGCAGCTCGCGGCGCAATCGCAGGTCTCGACGTGGAGTTTTTTCCTCATCGCCAAATTCGCCTGGTCGCCCTTGCAGATCGGGCTGTCAGTGGCGCTGTTCGGCACGCTGCTCGCGATCGCGCAGGGCGTGCTCACCGGCCCGATCATCGCCCGTCTCGGCGAGCGGCGTAGTGCAGTGACAAGCCTCGCCTTCGGCATCCCGACTTATCTGATCCTTGCCTTCGCGTCCTCGGGCCGGATGGTCTATTTCGGCATCATCGTCGGTGCGCTCACCGGTATCGCCTTCCCCGCGCTGCAGAGCATGATGACGACGCGGATCGACGAAGACAGCCAGGGGGAACTGCAGGGCGCGATCGCCAGCACGATCGGCCTGACCTCGATCATCGGCCCGATCGCGATGCCGCATATCTTCGAACGCTATGCCGATCCGCACGGCACCTATTTCCCCGGTGCGCCGTTCGTGGCGGCGGCGGGGCTGATGCTTGCGGCGATCATCCTGCTGATCGCGACGCTGCGCCGTCATTTCAGCGCGCCCGGCCGAGGCGCGCACGACCGGTTACGCGCAAATATTGATGAAAGCTTCTCCTAGGAATCAAACATTTGTTACGATGTTCCTGAACGGGTATGTTAATGTGATGCCATCGCGGACAAGCTAACCGGGTTTTCGGCGACTGAGAGATGCGTGAGCTCCCGCCCAGCGGAGAGCATCTGTGTCCGACCACCCGGTCCTTGAACAAATGATACGCAAGCTCAGGACGCGGGCCCCGTTGAACGACCTTGATTGCGACGCGATCCGCAGACTCTCCGTCACGCGGCGTGGTTATGAGGCGCCCGGCTATGTGTTGCGCGAGGGCGAGCCGGCGCGGAAGAATTGCAGCTTCATCATTTCGGGCCTGGCTTTCCGGCAAAAGCTGACCGCCGAAGGCGCGCGGCAGATCGTGTCGATCCATATGGCGGGCGATTTCCTCGACCTGCAACATCTCTTCCTCCATCACGCCGACCATAGCGTCCAGGCGCTCAACCGGCTCGAATGCGCTGAAATCGAGCGCGAGGCGCTGCAGGAACTGGCGTGGCGCCATCCCGCTATCGGCCGGGCCATGTGGACGGACGGGCTGGTCGACGCGTCGATGTTCCGCGAATGGATTCTCAATGTCGGGCGTCGCGATGCCAGGACCCGGGTCGCGCACCTGCTCTGCGAGTTCGCCTTGCGCATGGAGGCGGCCGGGATCGCGCAGCACCAGGGCTATGAGTTACCGATGACGCAGGAGCAGATCGGCGACGCGGTCGGGCTCACACCGGTCCATGTCAACCGCACCCTCCGCGCGCTGGCCGCCGACGGGCTCATCCAGCGCGACCGGCGGCATATCAGCTTCGCCAATTGGGAGGCAATCCGGGTCGCCGCTGATTTCAGCGCGCTTTACCTCCACCTCGATCATCAGGCGTCACCTGCGGCCTGATCAGGCGTGCTCGATCGAGACGATGGTGCCGGGGTCGCCGGCTTCAGTGCGTATCCCGGCATCGAGCCGTCGGGCGAGCGCTTCGAGGATTCCGGTGCCGAGGCCGGGCGGCTTGGCCGCCTCGGCACTCATGCTCACCCCGGTATCGGCAACCGACAGGGTCCAGGCGCTGCCACGCGATTGGTAGCCGATCGTGATCGTGCCGCGCCGCTGCCCGGGAAAGGCGTGCTTGAGCGCGTTGATGACGAGCTCGGTCACGATCAGGCCGAGGCTCACCGAGACATCGGCGGTGGTGACGCTGTCATCGACCTGGACTTCGATCGTGATCTGCTTGTGGTCCCGGATCATCGAGGCGCCGAGATTGGTGCAGAGCTCGATCAGGTAGCTGCGCAATTTGACCCTGTTGCGGGTCGAGGTGGCGAGATGGCGCTGCACCGCCGCGATCGACATCACGCGCTGGTGCGCATCGCGCAGATGTGTCTGCGCTTCTTCCGACTGAGCGCGCCGGGCGCTCAGCATCAGCACGCTCGCGACGATCTGCAGGCTGTTGGCGACGCGGTGCTGCAATTCCTCCAGTCGCATCGTCTTTTCGTGGATCAGATCGGCCGCCCGGCGCTCGGCGGCGCGGACATCGGTGACGTCCGTGATGGCCAGGGTGAGGCGGATGGTATCGCGGCCGCCATGGTCGAGCCTGCGCATGTCGAGCGCCAGCCGCCGGGTCGGGTGGCCGAGGCGTTCCAGCTCGATCTCGCAGGCGCTGCCTTCGGCATGCCCTGCCAGCGCCGCGGCGAGCAGAGCGCGGAGTTCGGGGAGATTCCATTCGCCATGGCCGAGATCGGCGAGCTTGCGGCCGGGCACGCTCAGCGGATCGATGTCGAAAGCGTCGCAAAAGGATTTGCTCGCCGCGACCACGGCAAGCGTGCCGTCGAGCAGCAGCAAGGGCATGGCCGACGATGCGATGATCGCCAAGGCAAGGCCATCGGCCTCGCGGTGGAGCTGGGCAAGTCTAGTCATCATTTTCGGCCCCCGCGCGGAGGGAGGACGGCCACTCGCAGGACGAGAAGCATCCCCGGCATGAATACCCGGCTGCGCAGCCCCAATTGCGCAACCTCACTCTGCCGGTGTCATAGCACGCCTTGGGCTTCGACGCAGGTGTATTCGGAAGTCAGCCGGGATCAACCGGCTCGATCAGTGCCGTGACTGTGACATATCTGCCGCGCTGAGGATCAGGCGGGGCGCCGATAGCCGGCGCGAATGACCTGCGGGCCTTCCATCCACGACCGGCCTTCACCGCTTTCGAACAGCAGGATGGCGAGGATCTGGATCGCGGCGACCGGCAGCAGCATGAAGCTGTGCAGGATGAGCGCTGCAAGCAGGCCGCATCCCGAGATCGCCAGCATCAGCAAGGTCATCAGGACAAGAGCGAAGCGCGATCGGGTAAGCCCCAACAGGATCAGCGCAGCGCCGCCACCGAGCACGCAGGCGACCGCCACCAGATTGGGCGCAACCACCGCCAGCAAGGCGAGCGAAAGAGCAAACAGGCCGGCGCCAAGATAAGGCTGCCAGGGCCGAGGCATCAGATCACGCATCGTCATGGAAGGTCCCCTTTTTTCTGTCGGGGAGAACGAGGGGAGATTGGTTTCGGTTCCGGCGAGCGGTGCCGGATCAGAGATAAGCTGTGGATAATCTGAATCCCTCTCCCCGAGGGGAGAAGGACCACCGCACCCAATTTCTTTCCCACCCTTTACCCTTCCTGCACCTCGCCCGGCCTACATCCTCCCCGGCTGCCTTTGCAGCAGGGTGGTGACAGACGTGAACGACATGACGACGCCGATTGAAGCCGCGGCGCCCGACGGCTTGGGGTCGCGCGTCGTCAAGGCTGTGATGTGGCGGTCGGGCAGCCAGATCATCGCCCAGATCAGCATGTGGGCCTCGACCTTCTTCGTCATCCGCCTGCTCAACCCGAGCGATTACGGCCTGTTCGCGATGACGCAGAGCGTGCTCGTGCTGCTCAGCCTGCTCAATGGTGGCGGCTTTGCCGGTGCGCTGGTCCGCGCCGAGACGATCACGACGAAGGACGTGCGCCAGGTGTTCGGCCTGCTGGTCGCGCTGAATGTCGGGATCGCGCTGCTCCAGATCGCCGCGGCGCCGCTCGCCGCCAGCTATTTCAAGCATCCGCTGGTCGGCGAATTGCTGGTGGTGCAGTCGCTCCTCTATCTCGCCAATCCTTTCATCGTCCTGCCCAGTGCCCTGCTTGCCCGGTCGATGGATTTCCACCGCCAGGCCAAGGTCAATCTGCTGGCGGCCGCGGCGGGGGCGCTGACCTCGATCCTCTGTGCGCTGTCGGGCTTCGGGGTGTGGACGCTCGTGTTCGCGCCTCTCGCCTTGGTCTGGACGCGGGCGATCGGCATGACGGTGGCGGCGCGGCTGCTGGTCTGGCCGAGCTTCCATCTCGCCGGCGCCGGCGCGACGGTGCGGTTCGGCGGGGCAATGCTGCTCAGCGCCTTTCTGTGGCTGATCCAGACCCAGGCCGATGTCTTTATCGGCGGCCGAGCGCTCGATCCGCACCATCTCGGGCTTTACACCACCTCGCTGTTCCTGGCGCAGATCCTTACCGCCAAGTTCATCCCGCCGCTCAACGAGGTCGCCTTCACTGCCTATGCAAGGCTGCAGGGCAGGGGCGAAGCGGCCTATGCCTTCGAGAAATCGGTGCGGATCATCATGATGGTGTCCTTGCCCTTCTATTTCGGCCTCGCCACCACCGCGGCGCCGTTCGTCCAGACCATGCTCGGCCCGAAATGGATCGAGGCAGTGCCGATCGTCGCGATCCTCGCGCTGGCCATGCCGTTCGTGACGCTGCAGATCCTCTTCACCCCCGCAACCACTGCGCTTGGCCATATCCGCATCCAGGTGATCTCCTCGGCGGCGGGCGCCGTGATCATGCCGCTCGGTTTCCTGCTGACGGTCCGCGGCGGGGCCACCGGCCTCGCCTGGACCTGGCTGACGGCCTTCCCGATCCTCGCCGCCTTCACGGCCTGGATCGCGATGCCGATCATCGGCACCAGCGCCGCCGCGCTCGCCCGCGCCGTGACGCCGCCACTGCTGGCCGCGACCGGGATGGCGATTGTGGTGGAACTGGTGGACCATCTGATTGCCGTGCAGTCGCCTGCGCTGCGGCTGGCGCTTCTGGTGGGGACGGGCGGTATCACTTATGCCGTACTGGCCCTACTGGTCGCGCGACCGGTGGTGGCGGAGATCATCGCGCTGTTCCGATCGGAGCGATTGGCACGGGCTTGAATGTTTCTACTGTTCCCCGGCGAAGAGTATCGGGTCGGATCGTCCCCCGGACGATCCTTGAACATGCGGGGCATGTTCAACCCGATGCTGGGCCCAGTCGGGGGACGCCAATGATTTTTCGTGGCGTGCTTTCACGAGTGCTTTCCCAACTGGACCCCGGCCTTCGCCGGGGAACAGGGTCTATAACTCATGCAGCGTTTTGATATCGATCGACCTGCACGCCAGAGCGCCATCCCGCACCACCACCGCGCCGGCATAGCCCGGCTCGTGCGACAGCGCAGCAATCGACCAGGCCTCGGCCCCCGACAGCAACCGTGCCTCGGGCGTAACCGACACGGTAAAGGCCTCGAGCGGGTAGGAAAGCCCATGGCCAAGCGCCTTCACGAACGCCTCTTTCCGCGCCCAGCAGGCGAAAAAGCCCTGCCGCCCCTCGGCCTCGGGCAGCGCCGCCAGTGCCTCCCGCTCGGCCGGCGCGAACAGGCTTTCGGCGATCGGGCGCCAGTCCATCGCCTCGTCGATCCGCTCGATGTCGCAGCCCACTTCGACATCCGAAAGCGCGATGATCATCCGCTCGCCCGAATGCGACTGGCTGAAGCACAGGCCGCTCGCCAGCTCCGGCTTGCCATAAGGCCCGAAGGTGAAGGTCAGCCGCTCCGGCGCCTGGCCGACATGCCGCCCGAGCAAGGTACGCAGCCAGCCGCGCCGCACGATGAAGCGCCGCCGGTCACGTTCGAAGCGGTACCGCTCGGCACGCGCACGCTCCTCGGCATCGATCAGCCCGGCGAAATGCGCCAGCTCGGCCTCACCGACATCAAGCGCGCCCAGATGAACCTCAACGACCGCCATCGTCTCACCCCGCCTTGCGCGCCGGCGGCGCTGCCCCGGCGCGATCCAGCACCGGCTTCAGCATGGCCGCGAAATCGTCGACAAAGGGCGGCTCCAGCATCGTGCGGTGGCCGCCCGGCACGACATGGCCGGTGAAGATCCCGGTCACGTCGCCCGCCCAATCCCGTTCGAAATCCAGCACATCGGGATGCTCCGACGGCTGGAACAGCACGACCTCGCCGTCATAGGGCGGCGGGTTGTAATGGATCGCCGCGCGGTCGAGCGCAGACCGCAGCTTGGGCTGGAGCACTGCCTCACGCCCGCCGGCCAGAGCCGCTGCGTCCGACATGCCCTGCAAACGCTCGAAGAAATAGCCGAGCTTCTTGCCCTTGGGCTGGTCGAGCGACTTGCCGATATGGAAGCGCAATTTGCTCAGGAAGAAGCGCACCGAGCCGATCTTGCGCGCCTTTACCGGATGGAAGGCGTGGACCAGCATCAGCAGCGGCACATCCTCGCCTGCGGCGCGCAGCTGCGAGGCGACGGCAAAGGCGAGGATGCCCGAGGTGCACCAGCCGCCGATCCGATAAGGTCCGTGCGGCTGCACTTCGCGCAAGGTCGCGACCACAAGTCGCGCCACTTCGTCGAAGCTCTTCGGGCAGCCGCCCGCTGCTTCGAGGATACCGTCGACCGAGATGCCGAAGAAGGGCTGGTCAGTGCCGAGCCGGTCAGCGAGCGGAATGAAGGTCGAGCCGCCGTCGAGCCACAGGATCGCAGGCCTGGTGCCATGCGGCTGGATCGGGATCAGAACGCTCGCATCGATCGGCTGGTCAGAGGTGATCAACGCCGCCATGTCGGAAAGCTTCGGCGCGCGGAACAGGGCGGCCATCGGCAGGCGAATGCCGTAATCAGCCTCGATCCGCCTGAGCAGCCGCGCGATCAGCAGCGAATGGCCGCCGAGATCGAAGAAATCATCGTCGCGATAGACAGTGTCGACCTTGAGCACGGTCTGCCAGATCGAAGCGAGCTTCTGCTCTTCGGGCGTTTCGGGCGGCGAGGCGATCCGGTCGGTCGAGACGCCGGGTTCAGGCAGCGCCTTGCGATCAACCTTGCCGTTCGGCGTCATCGGCAGCGCGTCGAGCGACACGAAGCGGCTCGGGATCATATATTCGGGCAGCGTCTCAGCCAGAGCGGCGCGCCATTCGGCGGCATCGCCGGTGCCGACCACATACCCCGCCAGCGCGCGCTCGCCGCTCGCATCGGGCCAGGCGCGGACGGCGGCGGCAGTGACGCCGGGCAGCTTCGACAGCGCACCCTCGACTTCCTCGATCGCGATGCGGAAACCGCGGATCTTCTCCTCGGTGTCAGTGCGGCCAAGGCATTCGAGCACGCCGTCGGCCCGCCAGCGCGCCAGGTCGCCGGTGCGGTAGAGCCGCGTCCCCTGATGATCGATGAAGCGCTCGGCGGTGAGATCGGGCCGTCCGCGATAGCCGACCGCGACGCCGCGCCCGCCGATATGGAGCTCGCCGATCCCGCCTATGGGCAGATCATTGCCTGAAGGGTCGAGGATGCGGATCAGCGTATTGGCGATCGGCCGGCCGATCGGCACAGGCCCACGGCCGGGCGCGATCTTCGCGATCGTCGACCAGATCGTCGTCTCGGTCGGCCCGTAGAGGTTCCACAATTCGCCGACGCGCGGCAGGAGCTGCTCGACCAGCGCACGCGGCAAGGCTTCGCCGCCGCACAATATGCGCAAATCCGGATCGCCCGCCCAGCCGGCTTCGATCAGCCCGCGCCAGGTTGCCGGGGTCGCCTGCAGCACATCGGGCTTCGTCTCCGCGATCATTTCGGCCAGCGCAGCCATGTCGCTCGCCACGTCGCGCGAGGCGAGGATGATCCGCCCGCCCGAAACCAGCGGTAGCCAGAGTTCGAGCTCGGCAATGTCGAAGGAGAGGGTGGTCAGCGCCAACAGGCTCTCGCCCTCGGCGAAACCGGGTGCTTCCTGCATCGCCATCAGCAGGTTGACGAGCGCCGCGTGCGGGATCTCGACGCCCTTGGGCTTGCCGGTCGATCCCGAGGTGTAAAGGACATAGGCGAGCGCCTCGCCATCGATGGCCGGCGCGGCATAGGGCTCGACCGGCCAGACGCGATCGAGCACCAGTTGCGGCGCTGCGTCGGCGGGGATGACCTGCTCGGTACCGGGTTCCACCAGGATCAGCGCCGGCTCGGCACCTTCGACGATCAGCGCGAGGCGCGCGGGCGGGAAACCCGGGTCGAGCGGGAGATAGGCGGCACCCGTCTTCGCCACACCGATCATCGCCGCGACCATCCAGGGCGAGCGGTCGAGCGCGAGGCCGACAAGCTGGCCTGGCTTCACGCCCTGCGCGATCAGCTTCGCCGCGATCGCATCGGCCTGGCGGTCGAGCTCGGCATAGCTCCAATGGTGCATGCCGGAATCGAGCGCGACCGCATCCGGCATCTCGGCCACGCGCGCGGCGAACCAGTCGATGACGTTTGTGTAGGGCAGGGGCTTCGCTGTATCGTTCCAGGTCTCGACCAGCAATTTGCGCTCGTCGGCATCGATCATCGGCAGCTTCGCCAGCGGCGTCGACGGATCGGCGGCAACGCCTTCGAGCAGGCGCGTCCAATGCGCGATCATGCGGCGGATCGTCGTCTTGTCGAACAGCTCGGTCGAGTAAAGGAAACGCCCGGCCATGCCCTCGGGCCGTTCGTCGAGCTCGAGATAGAGATCGTACTTCGCCGCGCCGACCACCACGTCCATCTGGGTCAGGTCCCACCCTTCCGGGAACGGATCGACCGGCGGCTCGATCGAGAAGAGCGTGTTGAACAAAGGATGGGTGCCGCTGCCGCGCTTGATGTCGAGCGCGCGGATCAGCCGGTCGAACGGCACGTCGCTCGCGCCCAATGCGCCGATCACGCTGCGCTTAACCTCGGCCAGATAGGCGTTGAAAGGGGTATCGCCCTGCGGCCGGCTGCGCAGCGCCATGGTGTTGAGGAAATAGCCCATCAACGCCTGCAGCTCGGGCCGGCGCCGCGTATCGGTCACGCCGCCGACGATGATGTCGGTGTCGCCGGTATAGCGGAACAGCATCGCCTTGTAGGCGGCGAGCAGCACCATATAGAGCGTCGCGCCCTCGGTGCGGGCAACACCCTTCAGGGCGTGGATCAAAGGCTCGGAAAGCTCGAACACCTCCATCGACCCGGCATGGGTCGGCGCCGCGGCGCGCGGCCGATCGCCCGCGACTTCGAGGCGCGGCAGCGGCTCGGCGAGCGCGGAGCGCCAGAAGGCGATCTGGCGGGTGATGGCGGAAGCGTCGGTATCGTCGGCCTGCCAGGCGGCATAATCGGCATATTGCAGCGCCGGTTCGGCGAGCGGCGAAGGCAACCCCGCCTCGAACGCAGCAACCAGCGCCGCCAGCTCGGGCACCAGCGTGCGGTAGATCGAGACGCCGTCGAAGATGATATGATGCAGCGTGAGGTAGAGCCGGTGCTCCTCCTCGCCGAGCTTCACCACCCGCGCCCGGAACAGGGGCGCCCGGTCGAACGGGATCGGCGCGCGCGCATCCTCGGTGGCGAGCCGCAGTGCCTCGGCCTCGCGCTCGCCCTCGGGAAGGTGGCTGATATCGATCAGCGCCAGCGTCATTGGCTGTGCCGGGGCGACCTGCTGGACAAGCTCGCCTTCGATCTCGACGAACGCGGTGCGCCAGATCGCATGGCGGCGCACGATCTCGCTCAAGGCATATTCGAGCGCCGCATGGTTGTACGGCCCGAGCCGGTGAATCGTGATCGATTCATTATAGAGCGGCATGTCCGGCGCCATCTGCGCATGGAGCCAGAGCTGGCTCTGCTCGGCCGTAAGCGGCACGAGACGCGACGGATCGCGCGGCAGGATCGGATCGGGCGTCGCGGCTGCGGCCGGGCTGGCGTCGCCGCTCAGCATCCGGGCGAGCAGCTGGCGACGCGCCTCGGCGGCGTCGATGCGGGCAGGCATGTTCATGCGATGGTCACCGGCAAGGCTTTGAGGCCGCGCAGGCCCAGATTTTCACGCCATTCGAGGCGGCCCGCGCCCAGCGCCAGCCCGGGCAGCCGCCCGAGCAAGGTGTTGAAGGCAATCCGCCCCTCCATCCGCGCGAGCGGCGCGCCGAAGCAGAAATGCGCCGCCCAGCCAAAGGCGAGATGGCGATTGTCGGTCCGCGCGAAATCGAGCGTGTCGGGGTCGGCAAAGCGTTCCGGGTCGCGATTGCCCGCTGCCATCACCGCCATCACCGCGGCGCCCTTCTTGATCAGCTTGCCGCCCATCACCGTGTCTTCGCGGCAGATGCGGCCGGTATGCTGGCTCGGCGTCTCGTAGCGCAGCAATTCCTCGACCGCGCTTTCGGCGATCTCAGGCCGGTCGCGCAATTCGACGAGGCGCTCGGGCTGGCGCAACAGCGTCAGCAACCCGTTGCCGATCAGATTGGTGGTGGTCTCCTGGCCGCCGACCATCGTCACGATGATATTGGCGATCACCTCCTCCTCGGAAAGCCGCACGCCGTCGATCTCGGCTTCGACCAGCGAGCGGATCAGCCCGTCGCCGAGCTTGCGCTCCTCCTCGCGGATCGCGCTGCGGAAATAGGCGGTCATGTCGGCAACGCTCTTCAGCACCTGGCCGACGCGCTCCGGGTTGTGCTGGAAATTGCCGAGCATCTCGGCGAAATCGGCTGACCAGGCCTTGAGCTGTACATGGTCGGCTGCCGGCACGCCGAGCAGGTGCGCAGTGACGATCGCCGGGAAGGGCGCGGCGAAATCGCCGATCACGTCCATCGATCCCCTGGCCAGCGCCTTGTCGACCAGCTCGTTTGCGATCGCGACGATCCGCTCCTCGAGCAGCTCGACCCGGCGGGGCGTGAAGGCCTGCGAGCAAAGCTTGCGCAGCCGCGTATGGTCGGGCGCATCGAGGAACAGCATCTGCTTGACCATCACCGCCGCGATCGGCTCGATATGGGCAAGCCCGAGCGCGCGCATCGATTCAGGCGAGGGCGTGCGGTCGGCCGAAAAGCTGTGCAGCACGCTGTGCACATCGGCATAGCGCGTCACCACCCAGCAATGCAGAAAGGGATCCCAATGCACGGGATCCTCCTCGCGCAGCCGTGCGTAAAGCGGATAGGGGTCAGCCAGCACCGCCGGATCGAGCAGGCGGTACAGGCTGAGCGAGGGGTCGGACGCGGGCTGCGAGGCCATCAACCGGCCGCCATCCGCTGGATGTCTTCGTCGCTCATCGCGTCGAGCTTGGCGATGATCAGGTCCTCGATCACGCTGGCGAGGCTGGCCACGGTGCGGCCCTCGAACAGGTGGAACAGGGTGAGCTCCACGCCAAAGGCATCGCGCGCCCGGACCACGACCTGGGTGCCGAGCAGCGAATGCCCGCCGAGCAGGAAGAAATCATCATCGACGCCGATATCCTGCCGCCCGATCACGCCCGCGACGATTTCGAGCAGGCGTTGTTCGGTCGGGCTCGAGGGCGCACGGCCGGCGGGAGCCTCGGCCAGAGCGTTTTCGGCCGGATCGGGCAGGGCCTTCACGTCGACCTTGCCATTGGGCGTCAGCGGCAATGCCGCGAGTGAGGCGAAACGCGCCGGCACCATATAATCGGGCAGCGTCTCGGCCAGCGCAGCGCGCAGGCCGGATGCGGTGAGCGCTGCACCATCGGCGGGCACGATATAGGCAATCAGCTCGCCGTCGCGGGCGATCACTGCGCTGGTCGATATGTCGGGAAGCCGGTTGAGCGCGGCGGCAACCTCCGCCGGCTCGATCCGGTGCCCGCGGATCTTGACCTGGCCGTCGACGCGCCCCCGGAACGCGATCTCGCCGCTGTCGAGCAACACGCCGAGGTCGCCGGTGCGATAGAGCCGGCCATGGTCGAGATGCGCGCAGAAACGCTCCTCGGTCAGCGCCGCATCACCGCGATAGCCGCGCGCGACCTGCACGCCGCCGATGCAGATCTCGCCCGCCTCGCCCGGCGCGACGGGTGCGCCTTCCTCGTCGAGGAGGTGGATCTGCGTACCGGCGATCGGCCAGCCGATCGAGGGCAGGCCCTCGCCCTCGGGCGGCACCACGCCCGAAGTCGCCACCACGGTGCTCTCGGTCGGTCCGTAATTGTTGACGAAGGCGAAGGGCAGGCCGGGCGCCGGGCGCACGGTCAGCTTGTCGGCACCGGTCAGCAGCACGCGCAGTGCCGTATCGGCGGGCCAGGCCATTGCCACCAAAGGCTCGGCGAGCGCGGTCGGGGCGAAACCCACTTCGATCCGCTCCCCCACCAGCCAGTCGCGCAGCCGCGCCGGATCGAGCCGGGTCGCGTCATCGACCAGGGCGAGCGTGCCGCCTGCCGCCAGCGTGGGCCAGATCTCCCAGGCAGCGGCATCGAAGCCGAGCCCGGCGAGATGGCTGGTCCGCGTGCCGACCCCGACTTCGAAGGCGTGCTGGTGCCAGTCGATCAGCGCCGCGAGATTGGCATGGGTCACCTCGACTGCCTTGGGCGTGCCGGTCGAGCCCGAGGTGTAGATCACATAAGCCAGGCTGTCCGGATCGAGCGCCTCGGCGGGAAGCGTCGCGCCGCCCTCGACGGTGTCAGGGCTGACCAGCGGAACATCGCCGGCAATCCGCGCGCCAAGCTCAGGCCCCGCGATCACCGCCGCACAGCCGGCGCCGGCGACCAGCGACGCAAGCCGCAGCTCCGGCCAGGCCGGATCGAGCGGCAGATAGGCGGCATCCGCGCGCCATGCGGCGAGCATCGCCACGATCTGGTCGATCGAGCGCGGCAGGCAGACAGCGACCAGGTCGCCGGCACCCACGCCCTGTTCACGCAGCCGCGCGGCAAGCCCGCCGACGCGCGCTTCGAGCGCGCCATAGGCAAGCGTTTCTCCGCCCGCTTCGACAGCAATGCTGCCGGGCGCGTGCAAAGCCATCCGCGCGACCATGTCGGGCGCGGGCGCTGCGGTGAAGGGAGGATTCATCTGGTCTGCGATCATGGAAAACCCCGGCTAAGTGCCGGCACATGACCACAAACCCGTAACATAAGGCTTAATAAGCGGATTTTTCATTGCCCCTGCGGACGGTCGCTCTTCTATCCCCCTCCCGCTTGCGGGAGGGGCTAGGGGAGGGCTTGTCCACTCGCGCCGCTAGTCATGACAGGCCCTCCCGCAAGTGAGAGGGGAGGTTACCTGACCCTCGCCCGTCGCTTTTGCATTTCGCCCCGCCCGAGAACCCTCTAGACTGGCCGCCACGGGAGGATCGTCATGGGTATCTTGGATTTTCTGTCGAAGCAGTTCGTCGACGTCATTGATTGGGTCGATGAGCCGGGCGTGCTCGCGATCCGCTATCCCTTCAATGGTCGCGAGATCAAGAACGGCGCGCAGCTCACCGTGCGCGAGGGGCAAAGGGCGTTCTTCTACAATGAAGGCCAGCTCGCCGATGTCTATGAGCCCGGCCTCCACCGGCTCGACACGGCCAATATGCCGATCCTCACCGCGCTGATGAACTGGGACAAGGGTTTCACCTCGCCCTTCAAATCGGACATTTTCTTCTTCACGTCGCGCGAGCAGGCCGGGCTCAAATGGGGCACCCAGCAGCCGATCACGGTGCGCGACAAGGATTACGGCCCGCTGCGCATCCGCGCCTTCGGCAGCTATTCCTTCCGGGTCGAGAATGTGCCGGTGTTCGCTGCCAAGTTGCTCGGCACGCTCGATCAGCTCACCGTTGCCGATGTCGAGCCGCAATTGCGCGGCGCGATCGCCTCGGCGCTGGCGAGTGCGCTCGGCGGCGGCGACACCGCCTTTGTCGATCTCGCCGCGGATCAGGCAGCGCTTTCGGCAAAGCTGCTTGCGTCGGTCGCGCCGGCCTTCGAGCAATGGGGGCTGAAATGCTGCAGCTTCTATGTCGAGAGCCTGTCGCTGCCCGAGGACGTGCAGGCGCATCTCGACAAGGCGAGCTCGATGCGGGTGATCGGCGATGTCGACAAGTTCATCCGCTTCCAGACGGCCGAGGCGATCGACACCGCCGCAGCGCAATCGGGCGGTGTCGCCGGGGTCGGCGCCGGGGCCGCGGTCGGCATGGCGATCGGCCAGGGCATGGCCGGCGGCCTCGCTCAGCCCGCTCCGGCACCGGTGCCTGTGACGGCGGCGGCGGGAGCACCCGCCGAGGATCCCTATGAACAGATCGAGAAGCTCCACCGGCTGATGACGGCGGGCGCGATCACCCAGGAAGAGTTCGACGCGAAAAAGGCGGCATTGCTGGCCAAGATCGGCTGACCGCCATGTTCATGGCGAACTGCCCCAATTGCGGCGCCGCGATCAGCTTTCGCTCGATCAACCTGCCGGTGCGGGTCTGCGATTATTGTCACAGCTCCATCGTCCGCAGCGATGCCGGGCTGGTGTCGACCGGCAAGGTCGCCGAGGTACCCGAGGATGTCAGCCCGCTGCAGATCGGCGTGCGCGGCAAGGATGGCGCCCACAGCTTCGAGCTGATCGGCCGCGTCCGCTGGCGCTGGACTGACGGCGGCTGGAATGAATGGCTCGCCTTGTTCGATGACGGTTCGACCGGCTGGATCGGCGAAGCGATGGGCCGCTACATGCTGCTCCGCGAGGTGCCGTCGACCGGCCCGGGCAATGCCGTCGAGCGCAGCCTGCGCGAGGGCAAGGAAGTGATCCTCGGCACCGAGGTGATGATCAACTGGGTCAAATACCGCGTCACTGACGTCAAGCAGGCGGTTTGCGCCGGGAGCGAGGGCGAGCTCCCGTTCAACACGCCGCCCGGCTTCGCCATGCCGAGCGTCGATCTGATGGCGGATGACGGCCACTGCGCCAGCATCCAGAAGGACGGCGACACAGTGCAGGTCTATGCCGGCCGCTATGCGACGCTCGCCGAGCTCAAGCCGACGGGGCTTCGCGCGTTCGAGGGCTGGCCGATGCCCCGGTTCGCCGCGTGACGGAGGCCGCGCCGACTGCAGCCCCGTCAACGGTCCGCGCGCTGACCTGCACGCAGTGCGGCGGCACGCTCTCGCTCCGCGCGGCGGGCTATACCGTCAGCCTGGTCTGCGAACATTGCGGCGCTACGCTCGACACGACCGACCCCCAGCTCCGCATCATCGCCCGGGCGACCACGGCGCTGCGCCGCCCGCTCATCCCGCTCGGCAGCCGCGGCGTGCTGCGCGGCGAGACGTGGGAAGTGGTCGGCTATCTCGAACGCTCGGACGGCGATGGCGACTGGTCCGAATATCTGCTGTTCAATCCCTATCAGGGCTATGGCTGGCTGATCGATGACGGCCGGCGCTTCAGCTATGGCTTCCTCCTCGATCGCCTGCCCGAGATGGACGGCACCCAGCTGGTTATCGATAACGGCAAGAGCCTCGATTTCTACAGCGGCCCTTATCCGGCGAAGGTCCGCTTCGTCGTCGGTGAATTCTACTGGCGCGTGGCGGTCGGCGAACGCGTCCGCGTCACCGATTATGTCAGGCCGGGCACGATCGTCTCGTGCGAGGAGAATGACAGCGAGCGGACCTGGTCCCGGATGGACCTGCTCAACTGGGGCGAGGCGGAGCGCGCCTTCGGCATCCAGCAGCGTCACCCCAATACGAGCACGCCATCGCCACAAGAGCCCTCGCCCTGGCGGGACCGGCTGGTCGAAAGCCTGATCATCGGCGCAGTCGCGGCCTTCACCCTGATCGTCATTGCGATCATCGGCTCGGGTTCGACGCGCGTCGCCAGTGCCGATTTCGAGGCCGGGCTCGATGGTGCGACCAGGACGGTGGTGATCCACAATATCGACATCCCGGCGCACAGCAGCGCGATCCGGATTTCAGCCCAATCCGATCAGCTAGACAACAGCTGGGTCGATCTCGATTATTCGCTGGTCGACCGGCGCACCCAGCAAAGCTTTGATGCATACGGCCTTGCCGAACATTATCATGGCAGTGACAGCGACGGCCCGTGGAGCGAGGGCAACACCAGGCCTGATGTCCGGCTGTCGAGCATCCCGCCCGGCTCCTATGATCTCGTCATCGAGCTCGCCGCGCATCGCTGGGTGCCCTACACCTCGCCGGACTTCTACAATGCCAGAACCGTCGACCCCAATCCGGTGCCGATCCCGGTCACGATCACTGTCGATCGTGGCGGCATGTTCGGCGGCAATGTCCTGCTCGGGCTGATCCTGATCGCGATCTGGCCCGGGTTCGTGTTCTGGCGGCATTACAGTTTCGAGAAGAGGCGCAGCGGCGATCTGGACGCGGACGGAGACGATTCATGAAATTCTCGTCGATCGCCTATGCGCTGTTCTGCCTGCTGGTCCTTGCCGGCTTCGTGCAGGCAACGCGCTCCGGTTTTTCGCCCTTCGCCGATGGCGGGGCGCGCGGCATGGGAGGGCATGGCGGCTCGAGCTTCTACGGCCCAACCCATAAATAAAAGAGAGGTACTCACATGCTCACCAGCGCTGTCCTCATCGCCACCCTTGTCTATGCCGGCATCGGCCTTGCGATCTTCGTTCTCGGCTTCCTGCTCTGGGACAAGATCACCCCGGTCGATCTCTGGGGCGAGATCTGCAAGGGCAACACTGCCGTCGCCATCTTCGCCGGCGCGATCGCGATCGGCCTGTCGATGATCATCGCGGCGGCCATTCATGGCTGATGAATCGGCCGGGCTTTCGCCCCGGCCATCACGTCTCGGCGCTGCCCTGCTGGTTTCCGCCTTCGTCGTCGCCACCTGCGGACTGATCTACGAGCTGCTCGCCGGAACGCTGGCGAGCTATCTGCTCGGCGACAGCGTCACCCAATTCTCGATCGTCATCGGCACCTATCTGTTCGCGATGGGGATGGGGAGCTGGTGCTCGCGCTATGTGAAGAGCGACGAGCTGGCGATCTTCGTCCGCGTCGAGATATTGATCGCTGCGATCGGCGGCACCTCGACCGCGGCGCTGTTCCTGCTGTTCGACCGGGTCGCTGATTTCCGCATCCCGCTCTACGGGCTGGTGCTGGCGATCGGTGCGCTGGTCGGCCTCGAAATCCCGCTCCTGATGCGGATCCTCAAGGATCGGCTCGAATTCAGCGATCTCGTCTCCAAGGTGCTGACTTTCGACTATGTCGGCGCGCTCGCTGCCTCGGTGCTGTTCCCGCTGCTGCTGGTGCCGCATCTCGGGCTGATGCGCACCGGCTTCCTGTTCGGCCTCGCCAATGTCGGCGTCGCGATCGCGCTGATCGTGATGCTGCCGGGCAAGCGCCGGCTGCGGGTGGAACTCGCCACCGCGATCCTCGTCGCTCTGGTGCTGGCGGCCGGGTTCATCGTTTCGGAGCGGCTGCAGCGCACGGCCGAGGTCGCGGTCTATGGCGACCCGATCCTCTATGCGACCTCGACACCCTATCAGCGCATCGTCATCACCAAGCGCGGCGACGATCTGCGCCTCTATCTCAACGGCAATCTGCAATTCTCCTCGCGCGACGAATATCGCTATCACGAGGCGTTGGTCCATCCGGTGATGAGCCGCGCCCATGCGCCGCGCGACATCCTGGTGCTGGGCGGCGGCGACGGCCTCGCGCTGCGCGAGATATTGAAATATCCCAGCGTCGCCTCGATCACCCTGGTCGATCTCGATCCGGAGATGACCGCGCTCTTCACCAACAGCGGGATGCTGGCGGCGCTCAACCATGGCGCGTTCCGCTCGCCCAAGGTGCATGTCGTCAATACCGACGCATTTCGCTGGCTGCGCGCCAATGGCCGCCGCTTCGACGCGGCGTTCGTCGATTTCCCCGATCCGACCAATTTCTCGATCGGCAAGCTCTACACCGTCAGCTTCTATCGCGAGCTTGCCCGCGCCCTGGCGCCGGGCGCGACCCTCAGCGTGCAGAGCACCTCGCCCCTCGTCGCACCGCGCGCTTATTGGACGGTGGCGACCACGCTCGAAGCCGCCGGGCTGACGACGCGGGGCTATCATGTCTATGTCCCGAGCTTCGGCGAATGGGGCTTCGTGCTCGCCTCGAACCGCCCGATCGGCCCGCCCGATCCGCTGCCCGCCGGCCTGCGCTTCCTCACCCCGCAGACCGATGCGCTCGCCTTTGTCTTCCCGCCCGACATGGCGCGGCGCCCCGTGCCGGTGAACCGGCTCGACAACCAGGCTTTGGTCCGCGAGTTCGAGGCGGAATGGGCCGTCTACGAGGGCTGATGGCATGACCGTCTCCCGCCGCGGCGTGATTGCCGGGTCAGTCGGTGCGGTGGCTGCGATCGGCGCCGGGGCCGCAGCGTGGCATGCGCGCGACGCCGTCATTCCCGGCACGCTGGACGGCGCCGATTTCACCCGGGGCCACCGCCTGCGCGACGGCGCACGCTTTCCCGAACCGACCCGTGCGATCGAGACCGGCATCGCCATCCTAGGCGGCGGCGTCGCCGGCCTGTCGGCGGCCTGGACCCTCGCCGAGGCGGGCATGACGAACTTCCGCCTGTTCGAGCTCGAGGACAGGGCGGGGGGCAATGCCCGATCGGGCCGCAACGCGATCTCGGCCTATCCGCTCGGTGCGCATTATCTGCCGATCCCCAATGCCGAGGCGAAGGGCGTGCAGCGCCTGCTCGAACGGCTCGGCATCATCACCGGGCGGGACGGGGACAAGCCGGTCTTCGATCCCTATCAACTCGTCTCCGATCCCGACGAGCGCCTGCTCCATCTCGGCAAATGGCAGGAGGGGCTGATCCCGACCGTCGGCCTGACGGCCACTGACCATCACGATCTGAACGCCTTTTTCGCCGCCATGGCCGCCTATCGCGATCGCCGCGATGCCGAGGGCCGGGCTGCCTTCGCCATCCCGATGGAAATGAGCGCGCGCGACCCCGATCTGCTCGCCCTCGACACGCTCAGCTTCTCGGCCTTGCTTGATGCGCAGGGCTGGCATTCGCCGATCCTGCGCGGCCATGTCCGCTATGCCTGTCGCGACGATTACGGGACTGAGCCCGATCAGGTCTCGGCCTGGGCGGGCGTGCATTATTTCGCCAGCCGCCGCGGCGTCGCGGCGAACACGGAGAGCGACACCGTCCTGACCTGGCCCGAGGGCAATGGCCATCTCGTCGGCCGCATGGCCGCGCGCCTCGCCCCGCAGATCCAGTGCGGGCAGATCGTCCACCAGGTCCGCGCGGTGGGGAAGGGCGTCGAGGTCGACAGCTTCGATGTCGCCTCGGGCAGGACAACACGCGTCACCGCACGGAGCGCGATCCTCGCCACCCCGCATTTCGTGACGCGCCGTCTCGTCCCGTCGGCGCCGGCCGCCGACGGATCGTTCGACTATGCCCCCTGGATCGTCGCCACGGTCACGGTCGACCGCCCGCCCGCAGGCCCCGGTTTCGAGCGTGCCTGGGACAATATTTCCTGGACCAGCCGCTCGCTCGGCTATGTCGTCGACACCCACCAGTCGCTGAAGCCGACCCCGGGCCCGACGGTGTTGAGCTGGTATCTGCCGCTGTCCGACATGGCCCCCGCCGATGCGCGCCGCGCGCTGATCGCGCAGCCGCTCGCTTATTGGCAGAAGATGGTCAGCGACGATCTGCTCGAGACCAACCCGGATCTGGAGGGCGCGATCTCGCGGATCGATATCTGGCGCTGGGGCCATGCGATGATCCGACCGGTGCCGGGTTTCTTCTGGAGCGGCGCGCGCGCTGCCGCCGCCGAACCGCGTCCGCCCCTGTTCTTCGCCCATTCGGACCTGAGCGGCCTCTCACTCTTCGAGGAGGCCCATTATCGCGGCACCCGCGCCGCGCAGGATGCGATGGGCTTTCTCGGCATTCCCCATGCCGACGTGCTGGTCTAGGGTGATGCGTCAGGGATATTTCCATCCCCGTCATGCCGGACTTGTTCCGGCATCCATGTTTCCGCAGGGAGTGCAGGCGTTGCGTGTGCGGGCCGATGGACCCCGGAACAAGTCCGGGGTGACGGTAGGTATGATTCACAGAACTCAGACTCAGGACGGCAGGAACCGGTGTGAACTATAGCGGCACCCATCTCCTGGCCGACCTGTTCGGCTGCGACGGCCTCGACGATATCGACCGGATCGAGGCCGCCCTGCGCGCCGCGGTAAAGGCAGCGGGCGCGACCCTGCTCGAACTCCGCCTGCACGGCTTCGGCGCCGGCAAGGGCGTGACCGGCGTGGCCCTGCTCGCGGAATCGCATATCTCGATCCACAGCTGGCCCGAGCACGGCTATGCCGCCGCCGACATCTTCCTGTGCGGCCGCACCCATGATCTCGACGCAGCGCTCGCCGCCCTAGCGACCGGCCTCGGTGCCGATCGCTGCGAGGAACAGCGCATCGCGCGCGGCTTCAGTGTGGGCGACGCTACCCCACCACCACCCGGTGCGCGCCGCCCGACTCCTGGGCAATCACCGTCTTCCGGCTGAGAAAGCGCCCGATCACGTCGATCGCGGTCGTCAGATGCTCGCTCGGCTTGACGGTGGTGAACGCGCCGCCCCCGGCCAGCGCGAAGGGCAGGATTAGCTGGTCGGCAAGGTACGGCCCCGCAAAGGCGGTCGAGTCCAGATAGCCCTTCATCCGCCCCGCCGCCCGCTTCGCAAGCTGTTCGGCCGGCACGCCGAGCTTGCCGAAACCGCTGACGATCTCGGTGACATGCTCGAAGCGCGCCTCGAGCATCAGGATATTGCCCGGCCCACGCTCCTCGGGGAGCTCGCGCACGGCGAACGCCCGATCGGGCCAGTCGAGCAGCTTCTTCGCCGCCTGGATCTCGCGATCGGCAACGTCGAAGGGCAGCCCCGTGAAGAAGGCGAGCGCCGACTGGTCGACCAACGCGCCGCGCTCTATGCACTCGATGGGCGAGAGCGGGGCAGGGGCGATCCCGACCTCGATCCGCCCGCCGCCGCTCGGATAGAAGCCGTGCCGCACCAGCTTCGCGGTGACGGTCGGCCCCATGCGGTTGACGATCGGCAGGAAGCACCGCTCGATGAATTCGAACGGCGGCGCCATCATATTGTGCGTGCCGCCTTCGAGCACGATCCGCGAGGGGCTATCGGCAAGCAGCAGCGGCATCAGGATCGTCTGCAGGACGAGCCCGGTGCTCCCAGCGGTGCCGACCGCGAAATGATAGTCGCCCCCCTGGACGATGCCCGGGCTGAACGTCATCTCGCGCGAACCGACGCTGACGCCGTCGCAAACGCCCCCGCCGATCGCGCACGCGGCCTCGATCGCGGTGACATGCTGGCGCATCAACCCCGGCTTCTCCCGCCCGCCGCGCACATTGGTAATCCGGAACGGCGCGCCCGTGACGAGCGACAGCGCGCACGCATTGCGCACGATCTGCCCCCCGCCTTCGCCTTCCGATCCGTCGATGATGATCATTCTACAATTCCAGGTTTTTGCTTCCCAGGCGAAGGCCGGGACGGAAATGTTCAATCCGTGTCGGTGGAGAGGAGCACGGTTGCGATGCGCGAGCGTTTGTCGAGCCAGAACAGGCTGTAGTCCCAGGCGACATCTAGAAACCATGAACTCCAGGGCTCTTCACTTTCCCAGACGGCGGATTCGGAAAATCGCAGACCGATTGCCGCCGCCGCAAAATCGGTGGTTAGCTTGAGGACTTCGGCGTCGGTTCCAGCAAAGCTTTTATAGGCGCCGCCGCGCTGAATGCGGTTCGCGAGGTGCCCGAATGAGACGAAGGGCGCCTCGCCGTGGAAGCCGAGCTGACCGTCCTTTTGACCGGAAACCATGGTCAGCGCGCCGAGAACAGCCGGATGTGAGAAGAAGTCACGAAAGAAGTCGATTTCCACCTGATCGCGAGACAAATACCACGCGACTGCTGCGTCGGCATCGATGTGAAACTGCGCGACCTCTGCTTCACCGTTGACGTGACTTGCACGTAAAGCGTCGACGGCCGCTAGCAACCGGTCGCTCACCGGCTTGATAGGGCTAATCAGCGTCCGTGACCAACCACTTGCATAAGCGGCAAATCCCGGACGCTGATCGCCAACGGGGCTAAGGAAATCCACCGTCGTCACCCCTTCACGCACACCACCTGCTTCAGCGTATGGACGATCTCGACCAGGTCGGCCTGCGCCGCCATCACGGCCTCGATCGGCTTGTACGCCCGCGGGCTCTCGTCGATCACGCCTTCGTCCTTGCGGCAGGCGACGCCTGCCGTGTCGGCGATGTGCTCGGCGAGCGACACTTGGCGTTTGGCCTCGGTGCGCGACATCACGCGCCCCGCACCGTGCGAGCAGCTGTCGAACGATTCCGGGTTGCCCAGTCCGCGCACGATGAACGATTTCGCGCCCATCGAGCCCGGGATGATCCCAAGCACGCCCTTGGCCGCGCGCACCGCACCCTTGCGGGTGACGAGCACATTCTCACCGAAGTGATTTTCCCGCGTCACATAATTGTGATGGCAGTTGACCGCTTCCAGCTCAGCCTCGAACGGCTTCGCGATGACGGTCCGGATCGCACGGATCACATTGGTCATCATCATCCGCCGGTTGAGCGCTGCATAATCCTGCGCCCAGCCGACCGCCTCGACATAATCGTCGAAATGGTCAGTCCCTTCCGGGAAATAGGCCAGGTCCTGGTCGGGCAGGTTGATATGCCATTTGCGCATATCCTGCTTCGCCAGCTCGATGAAATAGCTGCCGATCGCATTGCCCACGCCGCGCGAACCCGAATGGAGCATCACCCACACCCGCTGCTCGGTATCGAGGCAGACTTCGATGAAGTGGTTGCCCGTGCCGAGCGTACCGAGATGCACGAGGTTGTTGGTCTTCGCCAGACGCGGGTACTTGGCCACGATCTGCCCGAAGCGCGCGGCGATGGTCGCCCAGGCCTCGACGATCTCCGGCGGCGGATCGCCCCACGAACCCGTGTCGCGATTGCCCCGGCCGACCTGCCGGCCGACCGGCACCGCCCGCTCGATCGCCGCGCGCACGCCCTCCAGAGTGTCCGGAAGATCGCTCGCCATCAGCGAGGTCCGCGCCGCCATCATGCCGCAACCGATGTCGACGCCGACCGCCGCCGGAATCACCGCACCCTTGGTCGGGATGACCGAACCCACAGTCGCGCCGATCCCGACATGCACGTCCGGCATCGCCGCGACATGGCGGAAGATGAACGGCATCTGCGCCGCCTTGGCGAGCTGCGCGCGCGCCTTGTCGTCGACCGGCACGCCGCGGGTCCACATCTTGACCGGGAAAGCGCCCTCGGCCTTGCTGTACTCGAAATTCGCTTCGGTCATCGCGACCTCCTATTACTCTCTTACTGTGTCGTGCGGCCGTGGCGACGAATTTGGTGGCGAGACCGACGCTCTACCCCTGAGCTACGGGCGTGAGCCCGACCGGATTCGAACCGGCGACCTTCGCATTACCAATGTAGTCCCGCGCGGCATTCGCCACGGCTGATTGCTTGGTGCCGGCGACTAGGTTTTGGCGAGACATGCGGCCTGTGTCCTATCCAGATAGACGACGATCCTAGCGGCTTGCGCCGAGCTGGATCGGCCGGAATCGAACCGGCCTTTCAGGCGTGATGTAGTCCCACCGGCATTCGCCAGCGTGTCTTTGGTTCCGGCGACGAGAAATACGTGAGACGGCCCCTTGGGGAGGGCCATCGTGGCAAGATGTAGTCCCACGCGGCATTCGCCGGAGTGTTCTGGTGCTGGCGACGAGAGTGACGAGACACGCGGATTCGAACCGCTAGACCTTTCGGCCACAACCGGATGTAGTCCCGCCGGCATTCGCCAGCTTGAATATTGTGTTCGGGCGCTCTCACACCCACGCCGTCACCCCGGACTTGTTCCGGGGTCCACTGGGCCGCATTCACCCCGGCTGAGGCTCTTGCGGCCCAGTGGATGCCGGAACAAGTCCGGCATGACGGCTGATAGGTCGCGGTCGTGGCGACGAGATCGGCGAGACGCGGTCCTTAAGCTACATCGCAAGGCGGGATTCGAACCCGCATCTCCCATCCGCCGTTGCCGGCTTCCGGGCGCTTTACGCGTCGGACCTTCATTGGCGCTGTAGTCCCGCCAGCATTCGCCACGACCTGTTCTTACACCTCCGTCTGATTGACGATGCTCACCCAATCCCGCGCCTCGCCCGAGGCGAAGCGCGCAATCACATCGAACACCGCGTCGGAAAACCCTCCGACATTGAGAATATCCGCCCGGCCCGACGCTTGGGTCGAACCATGCGCCTGGATGTCCACGCAGACGAGTTTCGCAGCCCGGTTCCGGCGCTTCAGCATCTCCCATTCGCGCATCGTCGCAGTCGCGCCCAGCCGGGCATCCACCCAGCTGGCGTTATCCGAAACGATCACGACGAGATCCACCGCCGCCTTCTCCGCGTTGAGCTTCGCCAGCGGCGCCGAGACCGCAGTCCCGCCCCCGCCGATCGCCGCCAGCTTCGCCGTGTTCACGGCAAGGCGGGCAAAGGGATCGAGCTTGATCGGCACGACATCGACCTCGAACGGCAGCACCCGCGCCTCGCGGTTGGCCCGGAGCACCGCCGCCGCGACCAGAGCCGCGACATCGTTGCACGAGACCTTCGACGTGGCGCCCTTGCGATAGCCCGTCGCCGGCGAGCGCATCGACCCCGACACGTCGGGGCAGACCACCACCCGGCCGGACACCACCGGCACGTTCGAGACCGAAGCCTCGAGCGCATCCTCGAGCGCTGCCTGCACCTTCAGGGGCACGCCCTCGCTGGCCGACTCCAATGCCACCATCAATTGATAGGGCAGGACCCGCGCCTTCGAGATCGCCTCCTTGTCGGACAGCCGGATGGCAACCGCCTCGGCGACCCCCTTCACCGCGAACGCGCCGTTGCGCGCCAGGGTGTTGAGGTTCATCCGCAGCGCCTGCCAGCCCATCGTGCAGGCCAGCACGCCCCACTGCTCCGCGGTCAGCGGAAGAGCAGTAAGCCACTGGAACGGCACCGGCGGCAGAGCTCCCGAAGGATCCCGCTTCCAGGTCTCGAACGCCGCGATCTCAACCGGGAGCGCAGCGACATCATAGGGCTTGCCGATCAGCCACCCGTAAAAGGCGCGCCGGCTCTCGTCCTTCGGGCTCGGGTGAACCATCCGGACGATATCGGCGAGCGACGGATCATTCCCCGTCGCCGCGGCCATCAGGTCGCGCATCGAGGCATGTTCCAGCCACTGCTTCACCAGCCGCTTCGGCCGCGTCCCGAGCGAGGTCCGCCCGACCTGGCCCGAGCGCATGATCTGCACGAAGGTTCGGAGCATCCGGCCATTGTCGATCACGCGCCCGAAGACACGTACGGCAAGGTCGGGCTCGGCCACCGTCAGATACGCGGCGAGCAGGGCAGGCATGTCCTTCATCGCGCCGGCCTTGCGGGCATAGACCGCTGCCTTGGCGACGAACATCGGATCGGCGGCCCTGGCCGCCGCGATCGCCTCGGCGAGATGCGTCTCGGCACTCGCATAGAAGCTGTCGCCCAGCGTTCCGGTCGCGGCAAGCTGGGCGAGCTTCGCCTCCGCCCCAAGGGCATAGGCAGGCGCGCCTTCGCGGTTCACCATGTCGGTGACCGGGAGCAGCCTTGCGATCGCTGATGCGAAAAGTCCCTTGTTTGCCATCGTACCTAATCCTTTTGGTCAGGGCGGCTGGATTTGAACCAACGACCCCCGGTGCCCAGGACCGGTGCTCTGCGCGCCTGAGCTACGCCCTGTACGCAATCACGTGTGCGATCCGGGGCGGCTGGCCTATTCCAGCCGCCCCTCGCCGCGCTGCCCTGCCGGATGTTCGACGAACCGGCGGGACGTCTTGAGTATTGCAGAGCGCGTGCCAGTCTGGCGGGAAGGGGAGAATAAACTAGACAAGTATATGATATTACGTGAAATAAAATGTTCTTACGCGATTGGACGGTGCGAGACGCGTGTGGCGTGCACGTGAAAATGATATCGACATGGATAAGAGTTTATCCTACCGTATCGTCATGAAACCGCTCACTGTCCTCGGATTCCTCGGCTCCACCCTCGATGCAAGCAAGTTCGGTCCCTCGCGCTGGAGCAAGTGGCGGCCCTCGGTCGGTCTTGCCATGCATGAGGATCTGCGCGTCGATCGCTTCGTGATGCTCCATGGCAGCGCGCACACCCGCCTCGCCGATTACATCGCCGAGGACATCGCCAGCGTCTCGCCCGAGACCACGGTCGACAAGCGCGTGCTCGATCTGAGCGATCCCTGGGATTTCGAGGAAGTCTACGGCAAGCTGCTCGATTTCATGCGCGCCTATCCGTTCGATCCGGAAGCCGAGGACTATCTCGTCCACATCACCACCGGCACCCATGTCGCGCAGATCTGCCTCTTCCTGCTGACCGAGGCGCATTACATCCCCGGCCGCCTGCTCCAGACCCAGCCGCAGCGCGGCATGCCGACCGGCGCGCCGGGCACCTGGAACATCATCGACCTCGATCTTTCGCGCTATGACAGCATCGCCACCCGCTTCGCCGAGGCGAGCGCCGAGAGCACGTCCTTCCTCAAATCCGGCATCGACACGAGGAACCCGGCCTTCAACCACCTGATCGACGAGATCGAGCAGGTCGCGGTGCGCAGCCGTGCGCCGGTGCTGCTGATCGGCCCCACCGGTGCCGGCAAGAGCCAGCTCGCGCGGCGCATCTATGAGCTGAAGCGCCTGAAGCATCAGGTCGCCGGCCCGTTCGTCGAGGTGAACTGCGCCACGCTGAAAGGCGACGGCGCGATGTCGGCGCTGTTCGGCCACAAGCGCGGCGCCTTTACCGGCGCTGCCGCCGATCGCCCCGGCCTGCTGCGCACCGCCGACACCGGCATGCTGTTCCTCGACGAGATCGGCGAACTCGGCCTCGACGAACAGGCGATGATCCTGCGTGCGATCGAGGACAAAAGATTCCTTCCGGTCGGCGCTGACAAGGAGGCGGCGTCGGATTTCCAGCTCATCGCCGGCACCAACCGCGATCTCGGCCGCGCGGTGAGCGAAGGCCGCTTCCGCGACGATCTCTATGCGCGCCTCAACCTCTGGACCTTCGCCCTGCCGGGGCTGGCGGATCGCCGCGAGGATATCGAGCCCAATCTCGATTACGAACTCGATCGCTTCGCCGAGCGCGAGGGCGCCCGCGTCACCTTCAACAAGGAAGCGCGCGACCGCTACCTCGCCTTCGCGATGAGCGCCGAAGCCCGCTGGGCCGGCAATTTCCGCGATCTCGCGGCGAGCGTCACCCGCATGGCCACCTTCTCCCCCAAGGGCCGCATCGACCGCGACTGCGTCGAGGCGGAGATCGTGCGGCTGGGCCGATTATGGTCCGGGGCGGAAGGGGAGGGGGATGATGGCCTCGAGGCAGTTCTCGATGCCGGCGCCCTGGCCGAGCTCGATCCGTTCGACCGGGTTCAGCTCGCGCTGGTCGTCGCGACCTGCCGCAGGAGCCGCTCGCTGTCCGAAGCCGGGCGAACCCTCTTTGCGGCCTCGCGCGCGCGGCGGGCTTCGTCGAACGACGCAGATAGGCTACGCAAGTACCTGGCCCGGTTCGGGCTGGATTGGGGGCGGATAGGGGAGGCGCATAGTGGCTGAACACGGCTATAGGAGCCCGGCAACGATTGGCGGCAAGATCGGCTGTGTCGCCGCCGCCCTGGTCGGCGGTCCGATCTTCGCCTTCCTGCTGCTGGCGGCGGCACTGGGCGATTGCGTTCAGGATGAGCGGTGCCTCACCCAATCCATGCTCTTCGTGTTCCTGTTCCCGGCCGTTATCGCCGTAATCGTGGGGCTGGCGGTGCGATGGCTGATCAACCGGCTCGCGGCGAAACGCTAGTTCCGGCCTGCCGGAGCGCATTGTCATCGCCTTCGCTGCAGCCGGCCTTATGGGCTGTCATGCTCCTGCTGTGCACTGCCCGCTGGATCCTCGGCGCCATCGTCATTCTGGCCACCGGCTTTGCCGCGACGGCCTGGCTCGGTTATACCGGATTCCAGGCTGACGGCTGGTCTGGCCTCATCCTGCCATCGGTGGTGGCAATACTGACCCTGGCCGCGGCCCTGGCGGTGGCGCGCTTCTGATCAACGGCATTGAGGGCCGATTAACCCGGCGTCGCTATCCACATCATGATGAGCAGGTTTCGCGGCGATACGGTCAATTTCACCCGGGATACGCCGCGCCTGGCGCCGGCGGACATCGCCAGACGCAGCAGGGCGAGCCAGCGGGCGCTGCGCGCCATCGCCTATGTGTCGCTGCTCTGCATCCCGATCCTGGCGCTGCCGACCTTTTACATCGTGCGAGACGGCACCGCTTCGTCCAACATATTGCTGTTGCCGGCGATCATCCTCTTTCCCATTCTAAGCACCCCGATGCTGTTCCTCTACAGCTTCGCGGCGATTTCCCGGCTGACCTCGACCCTGTCGATGCGCGCGATCGTCTGGCATGGGGCTGCCTGGCTGGCGATGCTGATCGTCGGGACATTGTGGCTCGCCGCCCATCTGGAAGCGCTCGGCTGGACGGGTGCCGGCTGGGTGCGGTCCCTCGGGGCACTCGCGATCGTCGTGGGGCTGCCGGCGGGCGTAAGGGCGTCGGCCAGATACGCTGCGTCACGGCAGCGGGTCGCCGCGATCATCGGCGCAAGCCGGGAGCGGCGCGCCGCGATCGAGGCGGAACACGCCTCCTGGAAGCTGAAGCACGCAGCCACGGTGCAATGGGGCGAGGAGGTGGCGCTCACCCACGCCGCGGTCAAGCAATGGTACGGGCGCAACCACGCCAGTACCCAATATGGCCTGGCCGCGCACCAGGCCCTGACCACGCTGTTGCAATCGGACGAGCTTGCTGAATCCAATCCGGCGCGGATCGAGCGCCTGCGCGCATTCCGCTCGAAGGTGGAAGCCGGGGAGCGGGGCTGGTAGATCTGCTGCCGCCTGCCCGTCATCGCTGACTTCAGGCCCGGCATTTCATCGCGCAAGGAGCGGCCATCATGATCGACCATATCGGCATCGGCGCAGGCGATTTCGACGCATCGCGGCGCTTCTACGAAGCCGCGCTCGCACCGCTCGGCATGAGCGTGATGATGGAGGTCACGCCCGAGGAAAGCGGCGGCTATCACGGCGTGGGCCTGGGCAGCGAGGGCAAGCCGTTCTTCTGGGTCGGCAATGGCGGACAGCGCGGCGCCGGGATGCATGTGGCGTTCACCGCCGCAACCCGCGCTCAGGTCGACGCCTTTTACGCAGCCGCGATGGCTGCCGGCGCCCGCGACAACGGCGCGCCCGGCCTGCGCCCCGATTATCACCCGAATTATTATGCTGCCTTCGTGTTCGATCCGGACGGGATCAATGTCGAGGCGGTATGCCACGCGCCGGAATAAAGGCGGCGCAGCCGGTATCAGTGGCGCGGGCGCGAAGGCGGTCGCAGGTTGGGCGCTCCGGGAAGGCGCGCTGATCCATTGGCGTCCGCCGTGCCGGTCTCGACTGGCCGGGCCACCGGCAAACCGATGATCTCCACCGCATCGGCAAAGGAAATCGAATGGAGGACGATGCCTTCCATATCCTCGATATCGATCCGCTGGCGAAAGTCGATCCGGCCGCTCAGGGCATCATGGGCGATCAGGGCGCGCACCTCGGACAGCGCCCGTACCTTCGATTCCTCCAGCGTCAATTCCGCGCCTTCGAGATCGAGAATACGGTCGATGCCGTCATGATAGTGGAAATAAACTCTTGCCATGCGCGCCGCTCCGACAGGCGGGAGCATGAAAACTCTCAGCCGCCGATGCCCGGGCTGCTTTCCGGCGATTGGAAAACACTATCACCAGGCCGGGTCGCTGACAACGAAATTAACATGTGTTATGAAGAGAATGATCCGATTTGTTGTCTATTTTCTTCGCGCCTGTGTTAAGGCGAAGACATCGCCGACTCACTATCCGGGTTGCGGCGACTGAGAGATGCGTGAGCTCCCGCCCAGCGGAGTGCCTGCGTGTCCGACAACACCATTCTCGAGCAAATGATCCGCAAGTTGCGGACCCGGGGTGACCTCGACGAGGAGGATTGCAGCGCCATCCGCGCGCTGAACCCGGTACGGCGCGTCTATGAGGCGCCGGCCTATATCCTGCGCGAGGGCGAACCGCCGCGGCGGACCTGCAGTTTCGTCATTTCCGGGCTCGCTTTCCGGCAGAAACTTGCGGCCAATGGCGCGCGGCAGATCGTCTCGATCCATATCGCCGGCGATTTCCTCGATCTCCAGCACCTGTTCCTGCATACCGCCGATCACAGCGCGCAGGCGCTCACCTTGCTCGAATGCGCTGAGATCGATCGTGACGCGCTTCAGCAGATCGTGATGGAGCGTCCGGCGATCGCCAGGGCAATGTGGGTCGATGCGCTGGTCGAGGGGTCGATCTTCCGCGAATGGATCCTGAATATCGGCCGCCGCGATGCGCGCACCCGCGTCGCGCACCTGCTCTGCGAATTTGCGCTCCGCATGGAAGCTGCCGGCATTGCCGAACATCATCGCTACGACTTGCCGATGACCCAGGAACAGATCGGCGATGCGGTCGGGCTGACCCCGGTCCATGTCAACCGCACCCTGCGCGCGCTGGCGGCTGACGGGCTGATCCGGCGCGAGAAACGCCATATCAGCTTCGCAAGCTGGGAGGCGATCCGGAACGTCGCGGATTTCAGCGCGCTCTATCTCCACCTCGACCAGGCGTCGTCGCGCGAAGACTGAGGCAACCGACCGGCGCCGTTGCGTGTGCCCGACTTACGGCCTCGAGACCGACGTCACGGCCAGCGAAACCGCATTGCAGCTCCGGCCATTCTCGGCAAAAAATGGCCCGGTCAGCAAGCTGGCCGGGCCAAGTGAAAGAGTTCCTTTTGAGAACTCTTCGGGTCGCAAGGCTGTTTGACCAGAAGGCGTCCGGGGGCGATTGGATGAATGCGTCACATCCGACCTCTTCGTCGCAATCTCGTCGCACGCACGTTCACGCGATGGGGGCAAAGCCGCGCGGACGTTTCGCCGGATGACGCGGGGGATCGTCGGAAAGATTGTGCGGAAACTGGCGGAGGAGAGTGCCGCCGCTGCCCTTCCGGAATCTCAGGCGGTCGGAACCGTCCCGCCGTCGATAACATATTCGGTGCCGGTTATCGCTGCCGCACGCGGGGACGCCAGGAAGGTTATCAGATCGGCGACCTCGCCGGGTTTCGCTGGTCGCCCGAGCGGAATTCCGCCCAGAGACTCCATGATGATCTTCTTGCCGCCCTCATAATCGGTACCAGCCTCGCGCGCGAGCCGTTCGGCGAGCGCCACCGCTGCGTCGGTCTCGATCCAGCCCGGCGACACGCGGACCACCCTGATCCCCTTGGGGGTCACCTCCTTCGACAGGCTCTTGCTGTAGGTCGATAGCGCTGCCTTCGCCGCTGCGTAGGCGGTCGTGGATTCCGGCAGAGGCAGTTCATGCTGGATCGACGTCACGTGGATGATGACGCCCGATCCCTGGGCGATCATCGATGGCAGTAGCGCGCGGTCGAGCCGCACCGCGGGCATGAGATTGTGATCGATCTCCTTCTGCCATTCCTCGTCGGTCAACGCCGCGAAGCCGCCTGCTGGCGCGCTCGATCCGCCCAGCACATCGACGATGATGTCGATGCCGCCGAACACGCGCAGCGTCTCCTCGGCGACTTTCGTACAGCCCTGCGCGGTCATGAGGTCGGCAGCGATGTACCGGACGTGCTCCGATCCCGTCCCGGGCACGGTCCTGGCAGTCGTCGCGACGCTCACGCCTGCTGCCACCAATGCCTGAACGACCGCCGCACCCACACCCTTGGTGCCGCCCGTGACCAGGGCCCGCTTTCCATCAAGGCCAAGATCGAAGCTCATGGCGCGATCTCCAGACGAGCGATTTCGTTTCCTGCGAGTGTAAAGGCGTAACGAAGGTCCACCGGGCTTCCCGGAAAATTTCCAGTCAGGTGCGCAGTGACGATGAGCCTGTCGTCCTGCTTCTCGATGGCTACGGGTTCGCTGTCATAGTCGTATTTTGCCGACGCCTCGGTCTTCCAGCGCACGATCGCCTCGCGCCCCCGGTGCGTCTGCTTCTCGTCGATGACCACGGCATCGGCCGCGAAGCATTTGCCGACGGCGGTCCCGTCCTTCGCGTCGGCGGCGAAATAGTCGGCGATTGGCTGAGGCAGTGAAAGGGGCATGGTCGATCTCCGGGCAGCGCTTGTTCGGCTATCGAAAATAGCTTAACCCCCGAAACCTGCAAGAACGCACGAAAAAGTAAGGTACCGACAGAAAACTATGTCCGATCACCATACGCCGGAAACGGCAGCCGAAGGTGCCGAGAACGCGCTGAAGCTTCTCGAGGGACGGTGGAAGCTGGTCATCCTGTTTCACCTCTTTGGTGGGCACGTCCTGCGCTTCTCCGAACTTGAACGTGCGATACCGGCGGTTTCGCAGAAAATGCTGATCCAGCAGCTTCGCCAGATGGAAAAGGACGGGATCGTGCGCCGCATTGTCCACCATCAGGTGCCCCCGAAAGTCGAATATGGCCTCACGGATTGGGGCCAGGCCCTGTGCCCGGCGCTGGACGCGCTGCTCACATGGGCTGCGCTTCGGGAGAATAGCGGCCGCGTCGATCGGGAGGCATAACGGGCGTCAGGTTCTTCGCGCGGGGTTGAGCGCGGCGAAAAGAGCAGTGGCCTTCCCTGCGCGGCATCGAAAGCCCGGGGGCGTGACCAGGCTTTCGCTGCCCCGAAATCGGGTGCGTGATTCAACCGCAGTGCCAAATGTCGCAATGTGCGAACCGGGTGCGTGAAAACCGCCCGCTCGCTCTTTCCCATGACGGTCGAAACCTCGGCGCTTCTTCCGTCCCTGTTATTGCCCAGGCTTTCCCTGTTACGGGTGCGGCTCTTCCCTGTTCCGGGCGGACGGTTTCCCTGATATCGAATAACAGGGAAAGGTGACCATAACACCTTGGAAAAGCGTCGTAAAATTGCGCGAAAAACCCCTGAAAAGCAGCAAAACCGGGCGAAAAATAAAATCTTTCCCTGTTCTTTCCCTGTTATCGGCCCGGAACAGGGAAAAAGGCGCTCCTCGCTGGCGTCATCGGTTGACCCGCACGCAGTGCGCGCGCCAGGTCAGTGGATCCTTTGAAGCCCGGGGATAAGGCATGCGCGATCCCGCCGCCTTGACACGCCCCGCCATCTCCCCCGAAGGCCGCACGCCAACGAAAGCCTCCGATGTTCTCCCTCCTCTGGATCCCGGCCACGATCGTGGCCTCCTTCTTCCAGGTCGCGCGCAACGCCCTGCAGCGCGGGATGATGGGCGCGGCCGGGCCATGGGGCGCAACCCTGGTGCGCTTCCTGTTCGGCCTGCCTTTCTCGCTGCTGTTCGCCGCCATCGCCTTCTGGTGGACGCCGCAGCTCGCGCCGAGCTTCAGCCACGCCTTCTGGTTCGCCGCCGCCGGTGGGGCGCTCAGCCAGGTCGCCGCGACTGCCTGCCTGCTCGTCGCGATGGAGCGCGCCGGCTTCGCGGTCGGCACTGCGCTCCAGCAAAGCTCGCTGCCGCTGGCGGCCCTGCTCGGCCTGATCGTCTATCGCGACATGATGGGCGGCATGGCCTGGGCCGGCGTCGCGATCACCACGGCTGGTCTCGCGGTGCTCACCTGGCCATCCGGCCAGGCGGCGAGCGGCCCCAGGCCGGTTTCGGGCGCGATGTTCGGCCTTGCCTCGGGGCTGTGCTTCGGCTTCTCGCTCAACGCCTTCCGCCATGCCGCGCTGGCGCTGGATGCGGGGCATCCGGTCTTCTCGGCGCTGGCCAGCGTGGCGATCGTCCAGGCGATGCAGGCCGGCGCGCTGACCCTCGCGCTCGGCCTCCACAACCGCGCAGCGCTGCGCGCAATCATCGCCGGCTGGCGCGGGTCGCTCGCGGCCGGGCTGTGCGGCTCCTGCGCCTCGGCCGGCTGGTTCTTCGCATTGGCCTTGTCGCCCGCCGCTCCGGTCCGCGCGCTCGGCGTGGTCGAGGCGCCGATCGCGGCGTGGGCCGGGCGGCGCCTGTTCAGCGAGCGCCTCCACCTCCGCCAGATCCTTGCGGGCGGCGCGGTGATGATCGGGGTCGTGCTGACCACGCTGTACTGAGCGGGTTTTTCTGTTCCGTGCCGTCTCCCCATTGTCATCCCCGCGAAAGCGGGGACCCAGCTCCGGCAGCAGGTGATGGCTCCCCGCTTTCGCGGGGATGACAAAAGCAGAGCAGGGGTCTGTGGACCGACCGCCGCGGCGAGCCCGATTTGCCGCGCCCGCCCGACTATGTCACACCCCTCGGCAATCAACGGCTCTGGGGAGAGGCGTGTTGGCGACCATCGCAGTTCCGGCCTCGGCGCCGCCGCGTACCGCAATCGTCGTCGCGCTGCTCGGCCTGCTCGTCTTCATCAACTATGTCGATCGCGGCAATCTCGCCACCGCTGGCCCGCTGGTCAAAAGCGAGATCGGGCTGACCAACACCCAGTTCGGGCTGCTCGTCTCCGCCTTTTTCTGGACGTACACCCCGTCGCAGCTCGCCGCCGGCTGGATGGCGCAGCGCTTCAACACCTACAGCGTGCTCTCCCGGGGCCTCGCCATCTGGGCGCTGGCGACGATCGCGACCGGCCTGACCAGCGGCTTCGCTGCGCTGCTCGCGCTGCGCCTCATCCTCGGACTCGGCGAAAGCGTCGCCTTTCCCTGCGCCTCGAAGCTGATCGGCGAGCAGGTCCCGCCGCAGCAGCTCGGCCATGCCAATGCCCATCTCGCCGCGGGCCTGTCGTTCGGCCCGGCCTTCGGCATCTTCGCCGGCGGCATGCTGATGGCGCAGTTCGGCTGGCGGATGACCTTCATCCTGTTCGGCACCCTGTCGCTGCTTTGGCTGGTGCCGTGGCTGAGCGTCCGCCGCGCCGCCAACCGCCATGCCGCGCCCTTGCCCGATCGCTCGCCGCCCTGGAGTGTGCTGCTGCGCTGCCGCTCCGCCTGGGGCGCGGGCTTCGGCCATTTCAGCCTGAACTACAGCTTCTATTTCCTGCTCGCCTGGCTGCCGCTCTACCTCGTCAAGTCGCGCGGCTTCACGCTCCAGGAAATGGCCTGGATCGGCGGCACGGTCTATCTGCTCCAGGGGATCAGCGCGTTCGGCAGCGGCTGGATCGCCGATCGCTGGATCGCCGCCGGCGCGACGCCCAATCGCGCGCGCAAGGCGATGCTGGTGGCCGGCACGATCGTCACCGGCCTCTGCCTCGCGGTGGCGACGCTCGGCGATGCCCGGCTCGCCATCGCCGCGCTGCTGGTGAGCGGCATCTCGGGCGGCATGACCGCCACCAACACCTATGCCGCCGGCCAGACCTGCGCCGGTCCTCAGGCTGCCGGCAAATGGATCGGCTTCCAGAATTTCATCGGCAATCTCGCCGGCATCGTCGCCCCCGCGCTGACCGGATTCCTGGTCGATTATACCGGCGGCTATGGTGCAGCCTTCGGCGTCGCCGCAACGATATCGGTGCTGGGGGCGCTGTGCTGGGGCAGGGTGGTCCAGCGGGTCGAGCCCGTGGATTGGGCGGCGCTGAAGCTGCGCTGAATCCGTCCGCCGCGGGTCGCCCGGATACGATAGTCGTTGCGCAGATCGTCAAGGTGGCGTGCTCAGCGTGACGATCTCAGCGGTAAAGCCAAGCGCTTCCCCGCCGTAAAAGGACACAGCGCGCCGGTGCGTCGGGGTGACGATATCGACCTGGATGCTGAGCGCGCCGACAGGCGGAACCTCCTTGCCGTGGAAGGTGCTCGGTTCGGCATAAAGGCAGGGATCGTGGAGGATCGCATCGAGCCGCCGTCCGCTTTCAGCGGACAGCGTCCACGCCTTGCGCGGGAGGGTGGCGGGCGGCGCACCCGGGATCCAGACCTGGTTGCGGCCGACTGCGGTCCCGTGCCAGGCCCCGTCATCGCCGCGCGCAAGGGCGATGCTGAACTCGGTCGATGCAAGGTCGCCGCCATAGGCATGCACGAGGACCATGGTCGCGGTCGCGGGCATTGTTTCGCCCAGGGCCTTGCGCAAGGCGCGGTGGGCCTCGATTGCGTCGGGCGCCGGCCCCCAGGCCGTATCGGGCAGCGCTGCAAGTTTCGCTTCCGCCGGTCCGCACTGGCGGAGGTCGGCCCGCGCCGCCGCCGGCAGCTTCGCCTGATCGGGGGAATCCGGTGTCGCGGTCGCAGCGGTGGCCGCCGCAAATGCGAGGAAAATCAAGGGCAACATGGTACCGGTCTACGCGAGTGATCCAGGCTTGAGAACTGGCTATCGAACCCTCCAGCCTGCGCCGGGAATCATGTTGATTTCAGCTTGGCGCAACGGCGCTGCAATCTGGCGCAGGGCTATTGTCTACCGGCACCGTAGGAATAGTTTTCACGCGGGGGGTGTGGTCCCGACTCGGCCCCGCCCAGAAGGCCGATTGTGATTACGCCCCGTTTCACGGGAGAGGTGCCATGGAATTTGGCCACGACCAGGCGATCGATCGTCCGCAGCCCGTTATCGTCGCGATCAAGGGCGATCCCTTCCTCGCCGCGGGCCTGCCGCGGCTCGATCTCGATCTCTCCAAATTCCACAGCGGGCGCTGGGCGCTTCAGCTCGATGCCGCCTTTGCGCGCCGCAGTGAGCCGGCGGTCATCGTGGCGGAAGGCGTTGCCTGTCTCGCCGTTGCCTGGTGGGCTCAGCTCTCGCCGCGCAGCTATCTGCAGAATATCGGCGGCGCGCTGTTCCTGTCGCCGCTCAACATCCGCTTCGGCCAGGCCGCCATTGCCGCCAGCGCGCGGCTGAGCCCGGGGACAAGGCTGCCTTTCCCCTCGGTCGTCGCCAGCGACGCCTCGCTCTCGGTCGAACAGGTCCTTGCCCTCGCCGACAGCTGGGGCAGCCGCTTCGTCGCGACCGGATCGCCGGCCGGCCCGCACCCCAGCAACCTGCGCGGCGGCGGCACTGCGGCGGAGGATCGGCTGCTTGAGCTGCTCGACGTCTTCGGCGTCCGGAAAACGCCGCCCGCGAGCCAGATCGAGCCGGCCCTGCTGCAGGACGCGTCCGCCTGAGCGAGGGGCGCCTGAGCGAGGGACGCCTGAGCGAGGGACGCCTGAACGGGGAGCGCATGGGCCTGCTGCCCGCTGAACTCGCCTGGTATGTAACCGGCCGTTTCTACAAGGCGTATGACGGCTCGCTGGCCGATTACGGCTATTTCCTGCACCTGCCGTTCCTCGATGTGCCACTGTTCGACGGGCCGCGCAGCGAGGCCACCGCGCATTTCACCTTCGCCGCCAGGCCGTTCACGGCGAAGGGTGTCGAGAATGGCGGGCTGTCGCTCTCGATCGACCCGGTCGGCGAATTCTCGCTGTATCTGCAGCGCCATCCGGCCGGGAATTTCGACGATCCGCATTCCTTCGCCAGGGGCGAGTGCATCGCGACCTTCCGCCGCGCCAGCCTGGTCGTGGGCACTACCGTCTCGGCGGACGTGCGCAGCAAGGCGGTGGCGCTGATCGGCGGCAATGTCTTCTCGGCGCGGCTGATCGCCAGCACCCCGTTCGCGTTCGCCGGCACCCGCCACGATATCGCCGCGCATCTCGGCTATGGCGTCACCCAGTTCGGCACCTCGGCCGAAACGCCGATCGAGCCGCCGCCGCCGGGCTATGATCTGGTTGTGCCGTTCACGGGATCCGCCATCGCGATGGGCTGAGCTATCGGGAAGGCCACACCCAGCGCGGGCCGATCGCGTCGCTGACCCTGGTTTCCCCGAATTGCTTTTCGAGCAGGATCCGCTGTACGCCGTCCTCCTCGCACAGTGCCTCGACCAGGCGCTCGCTGTGCGAAACCAGGATGATCTGGCAGCTTCGCGCCGCCTTTGACAGCAGGCGGGCCAGCGCCTCCAGCAGCGAGGGGTGAAGGCTGGCCTCGGGCTCGTTGAGGATCATCAGCTGCGGCGGGCGCGGGGAGAGCAGGGCGGCGATCAGCAGCAGATAGCGCAGCGTGCCGTCCGAAAGCTCCGAGGCGGAGAGGGGACGGAGCAGCCCGGTCTGGCGCATCTCGACGCTGCCATAATCGTCTCCGGCGATATCGACGACCGAACCGGGAAAGGCATCATCCACTGCCTCCTCGAACGCCTGTGCGTCGCCGATCGCCAGGATCGTCGCGATCGCCGCCGCGAGATCCGATCCGTCGCTTGCCAGCACGGGCGTATAGGTCGTGATCTGCGGCCGTCGCGCCGGCGCCTCCTGGTCAGTGCGCAAGGCGTCGTAGAAGCGCCAGTTGCGCATCCGCTCGCGCATCAGCAGCAGCTCGAGGCCGTCATCCGGATCGGCACAATGCGTCACCATGGAGTCGAAGGAGGAGATATTGCTCAGGCTGGTCCGCCAGTCCCCGGTTTCGCCGCGCCGCAGCCGCACCATCGGCCCGCGCCGCTCAGCGAACAGATTGGCGCGACCGAGCATCTCCCCGGTCCACATCGCTTCGACCTTGATCTCCGGATCGCGGCCGAAAGGGCCACCGGCGATGGGCAGGCCCAGATCGATCGCATAGCCGAAATCGTCGCTGGAGAAACCGAGCTTTAGACTAACTGGTCCGCTGCGTACGGTGCCCTGGATCGGATATTTGCCGCTCTTCATGTCGCGGCCGATGCTTTCCGGCCCCGCCCACAAGGTGGAGGAGAGCCCGCCCTCCATCGCCAGCGACGCAATCAGCCGCCCCTGCGCTGCTTCGGACAACAGCCGGAGCGCGCGGTACAGGCTCGATTTCCCGCTGCCATTGGCGCCGGTGACGACATTGAGCGCCGCCAGCTCCACCGTCAGGTCACGAATGGAGCGGTAGCCGGAGATGGCGAGCCGCGTGATCACTCCGTCACTCCCCCCATTCCGCGATATCCGGTTCCCCCGCTCTCACCGCAAAACCAACACACGCCGCCGAAAAGCCTTTCCCACGAAGAAGAACAGCAACGGCAACAGCCCGAGCATGGCGACAAAGCCAGCCAGCCCGGCGGCGACATAATAAGGCGTCCGCGCGCCATCCCGCCCCATTATCAGCAGATAATAGGGCTCCCCGATCCGCACCCCGGTCCGCTCGAACTGCCGCACCATATCGTGGGGCAGGCCACCCTCGACCAGCACGCCCCTGAACTGGTCGCCCGGACCCGTCGGCAGAGGTTGTGTCACTGACCCGCCGGTATATTGCTTGACGAAGATGCGCGCATCGCTGGCACCCGGGACGATCATCGGCGCATAGACCGTATGTTCATGGTCGACCGCGACCTTGCCGCTGATCCACTTGGTGGCGACATGCGTCGCATCGACCGCGCCGATCAGAGTGACGCGGCCCAGCGGCGGCGCTGCATCGCCGAGCTTCGCGAGATCGACATCGACCGCAGGCCCCGATCCACCCGGGACTGACTGCGCCCATGCCAGCATGGCCGCGCAGACGATCGCGCTACCCACGCCAACCACCGTCAGCACGCGCAGGCCGATTCTCTCGGCATCGGCCTGCGGACGGGGTGCCGGCGCCGGATGCGCCGGATCCTGCGGCAGATTGCGCAGATACAGCAGCGCAGGCGCCATCAGCAGCGCCGCGGGGACCAGCGCCGAGAACAATCCGTCATATTCGCCACCCTGGCCGAGCTGCCATTCGCACAGCCAGCGATACAGGCCGCTATAGGTCAGCACCTGAATCAGGGTCGCAATCGGCACGAAGATCAGCCAGCCGACCGACAATCGTGTCAGCGCCGTTCTCATGGACGGGCGCGCGCGGAGACGTGCTTCGATCATATCGTTTGGCTCAGGTCGGGGCGGGGCTGAGAAACACGCCGCCGTTCCATGGTCTCCCGGACCGTCTGGGTCTCCACCCGCTGCCCCGGCCCCTTGATCTCCACTTTCGTCACGCGTGTTCGCCGCCGCACCTCTCCCGCGGCATCCGTGTCGAAGCTGATCGTGATCGTACCGGAGATAGTCTCGGCCGATCGCGCGCGGAGCGCTGCGTCGAGCGTGAGGGTTTTCTTGCTGAGCTCAGCGACGACGATGTCACCTTCAGCGCGCTCGCGACGTACCGCGTCGGGGTCCAGGGCCAGTTCCACCACGAAGGTTGCGCCCTCCGGTCCGGCCTTCTTTCTCGTGAGGGGCGCCGGCCCGCGTGCCTTCGGGTCTTTGTACAAAGCGCCATCGCGAAGATCGTCGGGCGCCAGATCCCAAGCCTCGAGCGTCTTGATCACGGATTGCGGATCGCATTCGATGCGAAACGCATTCCAGGTGAAGATCCAGTGCCCGCACGCCGCGCGCGTCATGCCCCCCGATTTGAGCCAGCCATCGACGCGGGCCTCCAGTTCAGGGCCGTTGAGCAATTGCAACGGCCCATGAGCCGGCTTGAAAACGCGCACGGGGAACTGCCAGCCGCCCGCCCGATCCGCTCCACTGCCATTCTCCGGAGAGTCGTATTCGAGCTCCAGCCCGGTCTCCCGTACGCCGATCACGCGCTCCACCATGGCATCCTGGTCGGTCGAGCTTCCCGCAGAGCCGTCATTGCCTTGCTGCGAGGTCTCCATGGTACGGGTGATCTGATAGGTATCGCCGACTTTGGCTTTGGTCTGCGCCGGCTCGGCACCGGCAGCGAGGGCCGGCAGGAACAGCGCGGCCGCCATGGTCATCAACCGCATCGTCGAACGCCTCCCTTTTTCGGGCGGGACTATGTGCGGCGCATGCGAACAAGTCGAGAGTCACGCCGCGGCGCTCGCCTCGCGTGCCAAAATTTCCCGGCGATCGGCGTGCCGGGCTTCGTTTGGCGATGCTGCCGTCATCGGCTGCCGGCACGCAATTCCGGTATAGGGTCAGTTTGAAATTGGGCCGAAATTCCTCATCCCTGAGGAGAAGGAACATCACGGCGGACAGTGGTTACAGGTGTCGATCCACGTCCTGCCTGCCGTGCAAGACGCGCATGATTTCCAATCGGTCGCCGTGGTCGCGAAAATAGATCATGTGCGATCCGGTCGAGAGCTTCAGATATCCGGACCGCACATCGACCACTCTTCCTCGCTTGCCGCCAGAAGCCAGCGTACGGCAGGCGTCGCGAATTTCGTCGGTGTAACGGTCGGCCTGGTCCGGTCCCCAATTGTCGGCACTGTAGTCCCAAATACCTTCAATGTCGGCTTCCGCCGCAGGCGAGAAGGCAAGGGCCTTCATCCGCCCTCATACTCCGCCCGCTTTCGGGCTTTGAATGCCTCGAAGTCGAAGGGGCGTGGTTTCCCGGATTGCTCCCCGGCAATCAGCGCGTCCTGCAGCGCCTTCGCCTTCGTTTCATGGTCTTCCAAAAGCCGCAGCCCGGCCCGCACGACGTCGCTGGCAGAGCCATAGCGCCCCGCTTGCACCTGCTCGCTTATGAAGCCGGTGAAGTGATCTCCAATCGTCACGGATGTGTTGCGGGCCATCGCCAATCTTCCAATTTCAGCGCAGTATCCGCATATACCAAAAAGTATTACACCGCAATCCGGATCGGCTATCGCTGAGATCTGTGATCCGCCAGCCCGGGTGGCGAAACGGCCGCCAGCCTCTCGCATCCTTTTCAAACTAACCCACTACTGCAATTCCCGGGGCCTTGAAAGCTTCGGCCGCTATGCGATACAGTCACATGGATCGGGGGAGATATCGATGAAATCAGTGGTTTTGGCCGCGTCGGCGCTCATGCTTTCGGGCTGCTCCGTCACGCTCCCCGTCTTGGGTCAGGTGCAGAACAGCAGCGAGTCCTTCACGGGCTCGGCGACAGGCCATCTTGATGGCGGCGGCGAGCTGGTCATCAGGAGCAGCAAGGGCGCGACGTGCCGCGGCACCTTTGTCTACACGACCGGGCGCGAGGGAGACGGTACCTTCGTCTGTGATGACGGACGCAGCGGCCCGTTCCACTTCGTTTCGACCGGCATGCGTGGAACGGGTGAGGGCGATCTCGGCGGACAGCATTTCGTGTTCACATTCGGCAAGATCAAAGGCTGAGACCGACGTGACAGCCCCTGCGCCCGAGACGGCTGACTTCCGTTTTCGCTAGTCTCGTTGCGGCCGGGGAGGCGCCGGTCTTTCCCCCTCAGCGCTGCTGGAAGATCAGCGTGTTGCCGCTGGGATCATCGATATAGACTTCGCGCGTGCCCCAGCTCTGATCGAGCGGCGCTTCGTGTACGGGTGATTCCGGCCGGGCCGGAATTGTCAGGCCGCGCGCCCGGAAATCGGCGAACAGCGCGTCCACATCGTCGCAGAGGACCATCGCGGAACACTGCGCGTGGCGACCGGCGTCCGGTTTCAGCGCAAGGTGCATCTCGTCCGTGCCGCGGGTCAGGCCGACATGGATCGGCGCCTCCTCGGGCCAGGCGAAGGCGAGCTGGAAATCGAGGATCCGGGTGTAGAAGCTGATCGCCTCGGTCATATCCTGGACGTTCAATATCGGAATCAGCATTTGGCGCTCCTCCCGCTTCCCGCCAGCCGGATGCCCGCTTTGCCATGATGACATGCGTAGCAACAGCCCGCACAGTAGCCCCAAATCGAGACTTTTAAGCGATGAAACGGTGCATGCACGCGCTGAGCTGCAGCGAATCGGGGCAAGTCCTGAGGCGGTGATTAGCGAGTTCGATGTTATGCTGTCCCAAGCTGGGGATTGGGCAATTCGGGGTCGATGAACATTCCAGAGTGGACGCCATCGCGGCGCAGCTTGATGAAGACAGGGTTAGCCGTTGCCGGCGCAGCGGCCGCCTCGGTCATTCCGATGCGCGGTGCCATGGCCGCTTACGCTACCTCGTCGCTGAGTTCGGAGCGCGTCGTCCGCCCCGCTCTGTTCCGTGCCGCGATGATTGCGCTCGAACAGCATGGCAGCGAAATCCCCTGCCATGATCGCATCGCGATCGCCGATTTCGCGGTCGCCTCGTCGCAACCGCGCTTCCATTTCGTCGATCTGGTCAGCGGCGACACCACCACGATGCTGGTCGCGCATGGCCGCGGTTCCGATCCGGAGCACACCGGCTGGCTCCAGCTCTTCTCCAACGAGCCGAGCTCCTTCGCCTCGAGCGACGGTGCCTTTCTCACGTCCGACTATTATATCGGCAAGCACGGCCTGTCGCAGCGGCTGGTCGGGCTCGATCCCACCAACAACAATGCGCTGGACCGGGCGATCGTGATTCATTCGGCCTGGTATGCGAACCCGGACATGCTGATCACCCATGGCCAGCTCGGCCGTAGCGAAGGCTGTTTCGCGGTCGGCGAAGCCGCGCTCGACGAGGTGTTCGCCCGGCTCGGGCCTGACCGGATGGTGTTCGCCGCCAAGGTCTGAGTTCAGGCCCGGCTTCAGCGCAGGCCCATTGCTGCGGGCTATTCCCTCCCATATCCTGACGCCCGGAGGGGAATCATCATGGCTGCCAGCGTCCCGGACTCGAGGGGGTCGGGTTTTTCCACCGCCCGCGTGTTCAGTCGCGCATTCGGCACGATTGGCGCGAATCCGCTCGCAGCCCTCGCGATCGGTTTGCTGTTCGGCGTGCTGCTGAGCGAAGCCTATAGCTATTTCAGCAGGAGCCTGCTGGTCTCCGATTTGCGGCACCCCTTCAGCGCGGTGTCGCTGGGCAGGAGGCTTGCCGGAGAGGTCGTAAGCTGGATCTGCGCTTTCTTGGTCCAGGGCGCGTTTGTCGGCCTTGCCAGCGCATACGAGGCGGGGCGTCGGCCCAGCTTCGCTGAGGCGGCACGGGCGGGCGCGCACATGGTGTTTCCGCTGATTGCACTTGGCCTGATTGTCGGCCTCGCCACTACGATCGGCCTGGTGGCGTTGATCGTACCGGCGCTTTTTCTGGGGGTGCTGTGGTCCGTGTCGGCGCCCGTGCTGGTGGAGGAGCGCTGCGGTGTCATCGCCGCGCTCGGCCGCAGCAGCGCGCTTACGCAAGGTGCGCGCTGGCAAATCTTCGGAATCGCTGTCCTGGTCGGTGTGCTGGAGTTCATCGCCGGTTTTGCGCATGGGTGGGTCGATGCCCGAATCTTTAGCGGGGTTGGGGCGCACGCTTTTGCTCCCGTCGTCGATCGGGTGGTCTGGGCCGTCTTCGGCACGATCTTCAAGACCTGTTCGGCGGCGATCTTCACCTCGATCTATGTCGAACTGAGGAACTGGAAGCAGGGCACCCCGGAAGCGGTACTGGCCGAAATCTTCGCCTGACGACCCTCGGGGCCGAGCCCATTGCGGCCGGCTCCTCCCTCCCATATCGTCCAGCCAGGGGGATCACATGGCCGATCGGATTCGCGTTACCCAGGACGACGGTTTCACCACCGGCCGCGTGTTCAGCCGCGCGTTCGGCACGATCGCGGCAAACCCGCTCGCGGCCCTGGGAATCGCCTTTCTGTTCAACGCGCTGCCGAGCGAAGCCTATGAATATGCCAGCGACCGGCTGGTGACGACATCGCCCGTCGAAGTTCTGGCACTGGCCAAGGCCTTTGTCCTGATGGCGTCCGGTACGTTTTTCGCCGCATTGGCGAATGGCGGGTTCGTGCGGCTCGCGGTCGCGCATGATGCAGGGAGGCGGCCCAGTTTCGTTGAGGCGCTCCGCGCCGGCGGCCAGTCGCTGCTCCCGCTGATCGCGGTCGGCCTGATCATTGGGGTCGGTACCACGATCGGCCTTATCCTGCTGATCGTGCCGGGCATCTTCCTGTCCTTGATGTGGGCGGTCGCCGGCGCCGTGCTGGTCGACGAGCAATGTGGCCCCATCGCAGCGCTTGGCCGCAGCCGCACCCTGACGGAAGGCGTCTGGGGCGCGATCTTCGGCATCGGCATCGTTACGGGCCTGGCGGCGGCCCTGTTCCTCTATGTCACGCTGCGGCTGGCCGGTGATCTCACCGGGAGCGCGGCTGATACCATCAAGCTCGTCCAGCCTTCGATCCTCTATCTGTCGATCGAGCTCCTGGTCACCACGATTGCGGCGGCCGTCTCGGCGGCGGTGTACACGTCGCTCTATGTCGAGCTCAGGAATTGGAAGCACGGCACGCCCGAAGATGCGCTGGCCGAGGTCTTCGCCTGAACGGGCACAAGCGCTACCGCCGGGGTGGATCCCAGACCTGCTCGTCCTCGACATATTGCGCGATCGGCCGGCCGCGTGCGTCGCGCGCGGGGTCAAAGCGGAAGCGCTTGAGGATCAGCGGGCAGGTGGCGGCGTCCAGTTCGGCATGGCCGCTCGACTCGATCACCTTGCAGGCAGTCACCCGGCCATTGGCGGCGACGGTCAGGCCGGTGACGACAGTGCCGCCGATCCCGGCTTCCCAGGCGGCGCGCGGATAGTCCGAATCCCGGATATGGCTGAGCGGGCGCGCATCGGTCCCGCCGTCGCCATCGCCGTCCCCGTCGTCGCCGCTGCCGCTGCCATTGCCCTGGCCGCCGCTGCCGGTGCCCGGACCGGGTACGGTCGATGCTCCGGCCGAAGGTGCGTCACCGATCCCCGCTTTGGGCGCCGCCGGAAGGGGCGGCGGCGTGATCGGGGGAAGGGGCGGCGCGACGATCTCGGTCGGCGTCGCCTTGAGATTGGGCGGCGAGGCAGCGCCCTTGGCCGGGCGATGCTCGGCGGGCCGCGGGACGATCTTCTCGGGCGGCGGCGGTGGCGGGGCGCCGATCGCGAACAGCTTGAGCTCGTCGCGCACCGCGCCGGGCGCCGTCACGGCAAGACCGATGATCAGCAGCCAGGCGAGCAGCGCCTGGATCGCCAGGGCGCCGGCCGCGGAGATGATCCGGTCGTACAGCCGCGATCGATCGATATTCATGGCGCGCGATGGCATAGGCCCGATGAACCCCGGCTTGCCCCTTTCGGTTGCGCCGGGCATCGCGCATCCAACGCCCAGGAGGCCCCATGACTGAACGCCTCGCCAGCTGCGCCTGCGGACACCTCGCGATCCAGTGCGCGGGGGAGCCGCGCAAGGTCTCGATGTGTCATTGCACCGATTGCCAGCGCCGCACCGGCAGCCTGTTCAGCATCGCTGCCTTTTTCGACCGCGACGCGGTGACTCTGGTGCGGGGCATGACGCAGAGCTTCGTCCGCGATTCGATCACCGGCAAGCGCGTCGCCTTTCACTTCTGCCCGGATTGCGGATCGTCCGTCTTCTGGGAACCGGAGCGGATGCCGCACCTGATCGGCGTGGCGGTGGGCGCCTTTGCCGATCCGGGCTTCCCGATGCCGGAGCAGGCCGTGTTCGTGTCCGAGAAGCATGACTGGCTCGATCTGCCGGAGGGGATGGAGGCCTGGCCAGTCCTGCCGCCGGCGAGCATGCCGCGCGAGTGAATAGGTAGAGGCAAATTCGATCGTTGCGGCTCGTCATGCCGGACTTGTTCCGGCATCCACCGTTCCGCAAGAGCTTTGGCTTCCGGGTATGCGGGGCGTGGAGGCCGAACAAGCCCGGGGTTGTCTGTTCGAACTCATGTAAAAGCGGGTCATTCCGCTACGCAGCGGGATGCCCGGGCCGGGTGGCCACCCGGCCCGGGCGCGGTCAGTTTGACCGACCCGGGGTTGGGCTCGC
>Ga0209233_1000340_pt1 | contig 45824 bp, 43 predicted proteins | sample AraplaCL_Cvi_mCL_FD_184269 | JGI IMG/M metagenome (GOLD analysis project Ga0209233, IMG submission 184269) | Arabidopsis root microbial communities from the University of North Carolina, USA - plate scrape CL_Cvi_mCL (SPAdes) (version 2) | ecosystem: Host-associated > Plants > Roots > Endosphere...
TCTCCTCGTAGGTCGTATCGAAAGCCTTCGCTCGCAACGCCGATGTGTTGGGTATCGGCGGCTGTACGCTGTTGCGATTGCCCGCAGGCACCCGTACCAATTCGTGCCCGAGGCAGGCGCTTGTCTGCGTCAGAATGACAAGCAGGCTAAGCGCAGGGATTTTCGAAAGGCTTGTTCGCATTCGCAATGGCTTTCTATATCGGCTCTGACAGATCAATTTTGATGGAGATGGACCCTACCCGGCACCAATGAAGCGAGCTTGAAGAAATACATTCTTCGCTGGGGTATCTCAGTCCGGGACAGTTCGAGGATCAACGTATCCAGTAGATGGGCACAAGAGCGGCCACCCAGGTGGTGCATTTGAACGCCAAAGTTGCTGGTCCAGGAGGTGATGCTCTGTGCCGAAAACTGGTCGGTCGTTGATTGAAACGGTTGCCGGCTTCAAATCGGAATCTGCAGGAAAATCTATCCGTCCAAATCTATGAGGCCGAAACCGAATGGCATAGCTGCGGGAAAAATCAGGCATTGTAACTTCTCCCTTGGATGTATAGGGGAGTGGCACCAAAGAAAAAGGCAGAAGGCTTATGTCGCTCCCCACTCTTCGTAGGATTTTTGACGAACACAAGCGTTTCGGTTCTGACAAATGGACGTCATATTTCGAGACTTACGAGAACCATTTCAGCAGATACCGTCAACAACCGATTACATTACTTGAGATCGGTATCCAGAACGGCGGATCGCTAGAAATCTGGGGCAAGTTCTTTCCGAACGCAACCCGCATATTGGGTTGTGACATCGAAGAGAAGTGCCGAGACCTTAGGTTTGAAGATCCACGGATCGAGGTCTTTGTTGGGGATGCCAATTCACTGGCGATTTACGATGATCTGATCACGGATACCCCGAGTTTTGACATCATCGTGGATGATGGATCGCACGTCGTTGAGGACGTCATCCGGTCCTTTGCCTTATATTTTCCAAAGGTCAAGCCTGGCGGCGTTTACGCGATCGAGGACCTGCACACCTCTTATTGGCCGCAGTATGGAGGTGGAACGGACTTGACCCTTAGTTCGATGGGTTTCCTGAAGTTGCTGACGGACGTCGCGAACAAGGAGTTCTGGCGCGATGATCGTAGGGATTTCAATCTCCTCGAACCGTTTGCCAAGCGGTATGGCGTTACCCTGAATGATGCCGATTTATACATTGATGAAATTTCGTTCAGTAATTCCGCGTGCATCATCAAAAAGGGGAAGGGCGGCTTCGAGAACCGTCGCCACATCACCGGCACCGAATTTCCTGTTCAAGACTGCAACTGGCTGCTCCCGTTGTCGGGAACGCGCGAGTTGGTCGAGCAATTGAATGTGAGCGGGCGCCGCCCACAATCCACAGAGATGCAATATGAGTTTGTGACCACATTGCCGGACGTTCTGGCAAACAAAGCAGAAATTGTGATCCTCAGGGAACAGATTGCGATCCTCGAGGAACGGCTTGCCGATTCGAAACAGCGGACCGAAACGACACAACAGGCGCTCTCCAACGCACAGTCTCAGATTTCCGCTTTGCACTCCAGTACGTCATGGCGCTTGACCAAACCGATCCGGGCGCTTGTGGATTTTTGGAAGAGGCTTAACCGTTGAATTTATCGTAACAACGTCACCAATCTACGAAGAGGTTGAGTTATCCGCCACGATGTACTTTGAAGCACAGACGCGAGCATTTCTTTGCTATTGTCGGCGTGGAAGGTAAATTCTTCCTCGACGTAGCCGGCTCTCATCCAATAGAGGTGCCGTGACCGACCGCTCTTTGGATATAGTGCCTCAACCACTTGCCTGACAGTAAAGTGATTAGCTTCATGGTTGATGGAGAGGAACGTTCCGGCGTTCTTACTGATCCATCTGACATAGTCAGCTGCTGTTTTTTCTCCCATTTCCGTAAGAGAATCGACGTTGAGCACCACGTCGACAGCACCAACAGTGTGGAGTTCGGAAGGCGGAAGAAGGGTGATGCGATCGCCGCGTGGCTCCGAATCCCCGATCATCCATATCGCGTCTTCCCCGAGAGTGGAGGAAAGGAACAGAGCCTGACCGACGATTGTCATGGGAAGATCTACGATGCTGTATCTTATCCCCATTTGCCGGGCATAATACGCTGTCCGCCCCATACCACCACCGATTTCAAGGCAGGTGCTCGCAGCGTGCCTGCGAAGCAGAATGGCTTGGTAAATCGCTTGGAACACACGCTCTGTCGCGATGCCTTTCGAAGTTACGAGGCCAAATTCGCCGGCAAACGGATTAGGAAATTGCAGGTCTATTCCCATGTGCCGTTGAACGATGTCGATATAATGATCGAGCGAATCCGATTCCGGTCTCGTTCGGTGCGGGTAATTGGCACCGCCTTCTGGATTGAACAGTACCCGGTCGCCGAGAAAAACTACCAGGTCTTCCAGCTTCGACTGTAGTTGGTCTGCATCCTTCCACCTGTCCTCAATCCATGTGCCGGCATTCATCATGGCGATAATACCTTTGGCAAGGATATCAACACCATAGTACAGGTCAGTTTCCTGCGGATTTGAAAGTAGCGCCATGAGCCTTCCGTCGTCTTCCGACATCAGAGCTTCATGTATATTAGCTTGCTTGCCGCCGATCATCGACCAGAGGAAGGAATCTTCCGGAGTCGGAGCTTTCTGTAGTGCAAGACGATAGGAAGTCTTGATACGATCTACGAGCGCTTTACTTGGTTGAGTGCCCCGAACTACTCGCTGCACCCTCTGGTATGTGGTGTACGTCATCAATTTCCCCAAATTGATTTTCCGAGTTCCTAGCATCCCGTCGTGTGCTGAGACAACCATCTTTTGGTCATTTACGTGAACGGCGCCTTTGGCGAGCCGCTTCATCGACGGCGAGCCGCTACCCAAATATGCGGCCACTTCACACTGAATTCATTCAATGGTAGAGGACGGCACCCGAATGCAGATGGCTCGTCATCCTGGGCCCTACTTGGCTCCACCCCGTACGGAGAGGCTCTGCCCATTATTTGATATGCAAGGCCGCCCGGAACACGATTTCAGGAATTCTTACGAATGAAGAAGATCGCAGTAGTTTACCTCGCTCGCCTACATGAAGGATTTGCGGCCTTTGAAACATTCGCCGAGGCGTATCGACGGTATCCTGCCGGCGAACAACACGACCTGTATATTATCTGCAAGGGTTTCAAGAAACCTGGCGAATTTGCTGCGATTGGCGCCATATTCACGGGCATAGACCACAAAAGAATCGCTATGGATGATGACATTGGCCTCGATATTCACGCCTATCGAGAGGCCGCGCGCGCGATTGACAACGAGTATATCTGCTGCCTGAACACATTTACGACGATGCGAACTGATAATTGGCTCGCCAAACTATGGTCGAATATGGCCAAGCCCGGCGTCGGAATGGTCGGGGCCTCAGGGTCGTTCGAGAGCTTGTACAGCAGCTATAAAGTCATCAACTTCGTTTCCTGGGCGGCGAGCGTTCCTGCTCGATTCGACAACACCTTAGCCCGTGCCTTCGCCTGGATCTTAAATCCTGTCTCTCGGATCACAGTCCTTGCAACGCGGTCCAAGTATCTCCGCCTACGAAGAATGATTGGCGACACGGTGAGTAATAGGCCGCCCGTTTCGGAACTGCAGAGACAATACCCAACTGTCTGGGCTAACCTTCTCAGTCATGATGGCGGCTTTTGCACGAATTTTAGAGATTTCCCGCATTTTCCTAACCCACATCTTCGCAGCACGGCGTTCATGGTTAGGAAAGCTGACTTTCTGGCGGTTCCTCTCACAGACAAGGGCAAAATCGCGTGTTGCCGTTTTGAAAGCGGGCCCGATGGGATATCGATGAGAATGCTCACTAGGGGCCAAGATATCCTAGTGGTCGGCGCGGACGGCGTAGGCTATTCGATGGAGCAATGGCCAACATGTGGAGCCTTTCGTTCGGGCGATCAATCGAACCTTCTTGCAATTGATAACCAGACCGGAGGATACAGCAAATTTTCTGAGGAAGAAAAAACTACGCATCGCGTTATGACTTGGGGCGGCTATGCACCCGATATCGCTGCAGATGTTGATCTATATGGCACTTCGTTCGGACGAGAAACCTCCCTGTCTGAGCGATGCCTTGAGTTCGGGCCGACTCCGAGAACCAAACGCGAACGACTTTTTTCGATTGCTATTCCGACACATAATCGTCTCGATCTCGTCCTTGACGCCATCAAAACAGTAAGTCGGCAAAACTATTCCAATTGGGAGATTGTCGTTTTCGACAATTGCTCAAAGGAACCGATAGCGGAAGCGATCAACGCTCTGAATGATCCCCGCATTCGTTCTGCGAGATCGGAGAAGTTTTTGCCTGTTACGGAAAGTTGGAACAACGCTATCAATATGGCCAAGGGCGATTTCGTAACGATGGTGGGCGACGACGACGGTATTGCTCCCGGCTATTTCGAGCGCATGAATTACCTCATAGAGCGGTTCGACGATGCAGACTTGATATTTACAAATCTCTATCAGTTTATGCATCCTGGGGTCGTTCCCGGTAAACGCGAGGGTTATGTCGCCGACCTGCAAATGGCCGATTTTTTTGCGGATCGCGACTATCCCTTCGTTGTTGACGCCAGCACGATCCGCCAATCAGTCGACAATTCGCTACACATGCGCCGATCGTTTATGTTCAACATGCCTGCGTTCTGCTGCAGCAAAGATCTACTTGATCGGATGCGCATAGATGGTCAAGTCTTGCATTCACCTTTCCCAGATTACTACTTTGCGAACCTCGCATTAGAGTTCGCGAGAAAAGTGGTTGCCGAACCGAGGCCGATGGCCTTCCAAGGTGTTTCTAAGGTCTCCTTTGGCTTCACTATGATGAATGCAAAGATTGACGATGGCTTTAAAACATTGAACCACGATGTCAGCAATGACAGCATCTATGCCGACGTCGCGAAACATCTTTTGCCTGGATCGCGATACAATTCCGAGTATATAGTGACCATGGCATATCTTGCACGAGTACTGAAAGATAAATCCCGTCAGGTCGACTTTGATCATTACCGCAAGATCCAAATCTGGCAGCATCTGCAAACGCAAACGTCGTTGTTCAAATGGATGCGAACCGAGAAGGGCCGTGAAATATGGACGCTGCTCTCAAACGCCGAAAAGAGTTGGGCCATCAAAGCCAACACGATTCGCATCCTTGCTCAAAGATATCCAAAATATTGGGCAACAGCGGCTCAAAGGCTCGCGAGAGATGCAAGCCAGTACCTTTTTGAGGTCAATCAGATTCAATACCGCCTTGGCGACCATGTGACTCTAGCCGACGTCTTCTCCGATCTTGAAAACGGAGCGTTTGTGGAACCGGTAGCGATTAACAGTATTGCATCAACGCTCACAAATGAGACCCCTGTTGTGAAGCCTCTTCAGGAACTACTCACAACGGAATGAGACTTTCCTTTTGGTGAGCTGTTCAATCCGCAAGCCTGGAGCGATTTAACGGGAGCGCCAAAGAGCTATGGCGGCGATGTCATGAAGAAATGATCGGCCAGTCCCACGGTGCGGCACCGGGCGAGGCGGTGCCAACGATCAAACATTAGAAGCAATCACGTTCCTTCAACTGACGAGCGATTGTATTTTATGCGCAAGCCTAATCGTCGGTTGTTGTTTTTAAGAACTCCGTTAACGGCTACCGGTGTGCCCGGCTGATCGCCGGTCTCGAACAGTGCCAGGCCTACTGGGTTGACAACATCCGCCGCCGGATCGACCGAAAAGGACACCTCAACTTCTAAGCCTCCCTTAGGACTCTGCAAAAGAAATTCCAGGGGTTGCCAATCTGACAGACCAGCAACGGATACCGACCCCCGTCCCAACGAAACGCCCCCCTCCTCGGTGGCTTGCCATCGAAGGAGATATGGACTTGGTTGTTTGTTGAACGTCAGTATCTGTATGTTGATGGATGAAACGGCAGGATAATGTAACTGAAAGCGTTGGGAGACCGTTACACCGGGAGTGAGCGCAACTGTCTCGACGAAGATTCCCCCGAAAATCGGGATCGTGACGTCGAATGCTGGCTCATAAGACTCGCGGTCTGCCGCTGCGTTAAGCTCTCTGGCGGTCGCGTAGAGTCGAAGGTCCTGTTCGACCCAAGGCGTCAACGCATCACGTATGGCGCGATCTGTGTAATCGATAACTCGCCCCTTTTCTCCGTAGATACCTATGGCGGTATTGGAGACAGGGAGATTGGTCGGTGGAGAATGCCCGAGCAAACGAACAATCGAGGCAATTCCGTCGCTCAAGCGCTCGGTCAAGAAGACAACGTCCATTTGGTGCAGTCGGCTCGCAGCAATCTCAAGCGCGTTAGCCGGAAGCGCCACGCTCTGTTCTGTTGCGTCGCACGCAAGAAATCTGACCTGAACGTTATCGAAGGCGAAAGCGGAAGTGCGGGTGACGCCCTCAACCAATGCACTGATCTCGCTAGCATTTGAGAAATTGATGTGCTGTAACTTATCAGCCAATTCTAGCATCTCCGGACTGAATGTCGCTCGCTCGCTGGCATTGCCTGGTTTGTTGAGACGGTCCAGCATGCGTATTGCGGAGGCGAGCCGTGCGTAGGGCTCTCTCAGGGCAACAGCTATTTTGTAGTCGGCGGCGAATGGCAACGATTTCCACTGGGAAAGGAGCAAGTGGCCAGACAGAAATTTTTTGTTTGTCAGCTTGGCGCGTTCTGTTTCAGACAATGTCTCGATGTGACAAGCCATCGCGTTTGCGCCTACCAACGGTGTTATAGCATCTTCAATGCTTGTTCCGCCGGTTTTAGGGATGTGTAGGAAGAATATACGAGTCATCCGTCATCGCCCGTGTTCAGCCGTTGCCCACGCAGAATGTTCGAAACGGCTTGATCGAAGGGATCGAAAAGAAAACCACAGAAAGACCAGCAGACCGAACATTAGATCCACTAACAATATACTTTTTTTCGGCCTTCAGCCAGCGGAGCGGTCCAGACGCTGACGATAGCTATGGTAGCGACGGCATCCAATAGCTACGGCTACCAACCTGTGGCCACCGCTTTGCCGCGTGCCTTGCCTGTGTTTTCGGGTTGCTCTCTAGTTGCAAACTCTGCTAGGATCAGCCCAGACTGGTAATAAAAAAGCAATGCAATACCAATTATTTATAGAAATTTACTGGCGGAGGGGGGCGCGCACGGCAAATTGCCAATAACCCATTGATTCTTTATCAGAGAAGCCATCCATTCGGATAGCGAACTGGGTATGTGACACCTGTGCCGTTGTCAACAATTAGCTGGTTTCGTCCTCCTCGACCATTCGCGCCGACAAACATAGAAAGATCGCCAATAACGAGGCTGGAATCCCTCCGGCGGTCTTTTTGGAGATTGTTTAAAAATGATGAACGTCGGCACTTAAATTGTAAACGTCTACTTGACAGGCCGGTTAGCCGGGGCTGGCATGTCAGCCAGCGAGGACGACAGAACCTCACACCTTATAGCGTCAACAAATTTGGCTCGACAGTTTCCAGAATCGCTACGCCAAGGCCCAACGCCTCTCCGAACGGAAACGATGCAGTTGCGCCCGGCGTTTCGGGTCCATCGTGATAAATTCTTCGCTCGTCTGGCGGGAAATACATTCTGCAGACTGCTCCGCTCAGAAGTCGGTCCTGCCTATGAGTGGGGCACGCTGGCATCCGAGACGACGTGGCAAACTGCTGCACTGCGGCGTTGGCCACGCGTTTTGCTGTCGTGGCCGTCGAAAACGCAAGGCCAGCCACGAAAAGAAAGCTTGCAGCGACGAGGAATGAAATATTAGAGAGACGGGCTACGCTCGCAGCTGGCATAGATGAGAGTAGGTGCCCGCGGACATTTTTTTGTATGGCTGCGCGCAAAGCTCCAATAGGGGCGTCGCTAGAGGTTGGTATGACGTGATCCATATTCCAGTTCAGATATTATCGAGCGCGATAGAGTTCGAGCGTTACGTCGAGGATTGTGTTCTGGCGCTGCGCCATCAGGACGGAGTTGGCAAACAATACAAGCTTACCGCCAATATTGTCGTATATGAGCCGGTGCCGGTAGCCACGATTGCGCGAGTCAGGGAGCTTTCAAACGACCATTTTGTAGCGAATGTTATCAGCATAGACCGAGATTGCGGCTATGGCGAAAAACAGAATTTGATATGGAGAGAGTATACTAAGAAGCTGGTCGAGCCTTTCGACGCATTCATAACCATGAATCCGGACATGATCCTCATGCCCGATGTGCTCGATAAGCTATATTCGACCTTCATCAGTAGCGCCGGCCGCGCAAATATCGTCGAAGCCCGCCAGTTTCCAATCGAGAATCCGCCAAGGACCTTTGACCGTGAGACGCTGGAGGTCAATTGGTGTAGCGGGGCCTGTATATTGATCTCCGCTGCTTTCTTTGAGCGCGCGAACGGGTTCGACGAGGCGATCTACCTTTATTGCGAGGATGTCGATCTTAGCTGGCGAGCCTGGCTGGACGGGGGTGTGTGTCTCTATCGTTACGACGCCGTCGTTGCACATATGACGCGAGGGATCTTCGAGGCGCGCTACAACTCTCATTCGGTGGCCACTCATGAATTCAACATGGCCCTGAGCCACCTGATCCTCACATGGAAGTATTTTTCGACGAATAGAGCGGTATTTGAATCCAAGATGAAATTGTTCTGGGATAATCAGTGGATTGCTCGCCATACAAAGGAAGCCGCACTTGCTCAACTCGAGGCCGTCAAGCCGAAAATCGAACGGTTTGCCAAAACGCATCCCAGAATTGATATCCTTGATTTTGGTCTATATTCAGGCATGAGACCCAATCTGATCTGAGGTACGCCATTGAAAATCTCATTTGATGGCTATGCCCTCAGATTTCCACGCACCGGCATCGTGAATTATGGCTACGCCGTTGCACGCGGCTATCGTGAACGTCTTGCTCCTGAAGATTTCAGGATTCTCATAGGGGATCGTAATGTTACGGATCCAGAGATTGCAGCGTTTCTGCAACGCGGCGACGTCGTCGCCATCTTGGAAGGGAATAGAGAAACGCTCGTCGAAAAGATCCGACGTAAGTGGGCCGGAAATTCCTTTCGAAACTATATGCCCGGCCTTGGTTCGGCAATTGCCAAGGCGACAGAGCATTTTGATGTTTATCATTGCATTGACTGGTTTTTCGAGCCTTCGCCAAAGACAAAGTTTAATGCAATTACGTGGTTTGACTTAACGACGACCTTGTTTCCTCATTTCCATGAAGAACTGAACATTACAAAAGAACGCATGAAAATGGAGCGCCTGGCGGACTTCGATCATGTATTTTGCATTTCTGCAGCAACAAGAAATGATCTTTTGAATCATGCCGATGTAAGTCCAGATAAAGTGAGCGTGAACTATATCGATGCTGATCCGATTTTTGATCGGGGTGTATTCTCTGAACGCGGGCCGTTTCTCGCAAAGTTCGGCATTCCGCCAGGTCATCGCTACCTGCTGTCCGTGTCGACAATTGAACCGCGAAAGAATTTTCAACAGGTGCTAGATGCGTTTGGGGCGTTCATTCGTGCCAATCCGAACGAACCCTATGTATTGGTCTGCACGGGCATGTGGGGTTGGAAAAACGACGATCTGAAAGACTATCTTGCAAAATGCGGGTTTGCGGATCGGGTGATTTTTACCGGTTTTGCCGATCTGGCGGACCTGCCGTCCCTATACCATCATGCTGACTGCTTTCTATATCTTTCCCTTTATGAAGGATTTGGTCTGCCTATTTTGGAAGCCATGAAATCGGGATGTCCTGTGATCTGCTCCGACACATCATCCATGCCGGAGGTTATCGGGGATGCGGGAGCTTTAGTCTCGCCATCTGATGTCGAAGGAACGGCGAAGGCGATCGAAGCGATCGTGCATAGTCCTGCAAATGCCGACAAAATGAGGACTGAAGGTCTGATTCGAAGCAGGAATTTCTCGTGGGATCACCATCTTGATCGCCTGATGCAAGTCTATGCTCAAGCCTTATAAGTCCTACAAAAGAGGTGCTTTCGTATGGCCTTAAAGGTTGGTTTTCTGACGGAACGATTGCTTTTGGGCTACGGTGTCGATCTCGTAGTGCATGAATATGCGTGCTTTCTTATGGAAAGGGGCTATGAGGTAGACGTATTCTGCCAGCGGCTCGATAGTTCCGTTCCCCGACCTTACAACGTCGTCGACCTATCGGCTGAAAAAAAACTTGCCGTGACCAGCTTTACGTCCCGCAATATGGTGATCTTGGCGGATTATCTTAACCAGTTCGATATGGATGTCTGGATCGTCAATACCTCGCCATTCTATGACGTTATGCCCTTATTACGCGCCCCTGTCGTGGCTATCGAATATGGTACACCTCCGGGGCGTTTCTTTGGGCGGGAGATCGGGCGCAATCTCGATGCGTCGGTCTCATATCGTTTCAAGAACGTGTTTCCTAGGCTTCGTGTTCAGGACAAGATCCTATGCATTTCTCATAGTATCCAGAATTGGTTACCAGGAAAGTTGCGCGGCTTTTCAGAGGTTGTGTATCTAGGCTGTGATCACTACCAAAAGGCTCCGCCGGAACAAGCTCACAAGTTCCGGGAGGATCTGAAACTTGACGCGGATAATGTTTTAGTGCTCTGGGTTGGGCGTGTTCAGGCCAAAAATGACGAACAGCCGTATAAAGGTTTCTCTGAATTTCTTGAACTCGCCTCACGTGCGAGATCCCAACAGCCGAAGCTTCGATTTGTCGTTGTTGGCCGAGGTGGCGACGACGAGGTGCGACTTCTGCGTTCCCGTGGCATCGAGCCTTGTCTCAATCTACCGGCTAATCGCATGGGCGCGGCGTTTGCAGGCAGTGATATTTTCGTCAGTACTTCACATTGGGAAGGGTTGAACTTGCCCCTGCTGGAGGCTCAGTATCAGGGTACGCCCGTGATAGCATACAAACATGGTCCTCACCCAGAGGTTGTTTGTGATGGTGAGACGGGTATTCTCGTTGGTAGTGCCGAGGACTTGCTCGAAAAATTATTGGCGCTTGCCAATGATGAGAGCTTGCGGCATCGGTTGGCATCACGGACACATACCTTCGCAGCGAGCTTCAGCTGGGAAAAAAGTGCAGTTAAGCTGGAGGCTGTATTGCGCGCTGCGCTGCATTCCGGCAGCAGTGGCGGGACAAATCAACCGGCTGTTGATCTGCGTGGTTATAGAATTTTCTCGTTTTTGCTGGGGGATGCCTATAGGCGTTATGGGATTTTATTTCTATTGAAAACAGCTGCTCTTTCCCTGCGCGTCCGTCTGCGGCGACTTATTGGATTCAGGAGTAGCCTGTGAGGTCCATATCACTCGATGATTTCGTGCTTTCCATTCTTGTTGGAGAGCACCATCAAGCAACCGCTGCGACATTAGAGTGCGTCGAACAGTGGCGAGTAAGAAGCGCGATCACAGTCGATCTCGTCGTCAACCACAATTCTCAGCTCGACTACTTCACATATTTAGAGCAGGTGAGGGAGCGTCATCCAGGCAAGCATCTGCTTATCATGCATGCCGACATCTATTTCGCAGAGGACTTTCTGCATCGGTTGATCGAGCAGATTGCCCTTATCGAAGAGGCCGGCTTGTCCTGGGGACTGCTAGGTCCGGCAGGCGTCAGCTATCCATATTTCAAAATCGTTCGAAATATTGTCGATTATCACGGAATTCTTTATCCCTTCCCACATCCGTTGCCGGCAGTACACCTCGATGGTCACCTGCTCGTAATCCACAAGGATCTCGTTTTCGACTTCAATAAGGATTATCGAGGCTTCCATCACTACGACACGTTGCTTTGCATCCGCTCTTGGTCCCAGAGCTTACCCGTTTTTGTCATCAATCTTCCCCTTCGACATCTTGGTCAGGGTAATGTCGCGGAATGGCAGGAACGTTCTAAGGCGCTTGGTCGGGATTTGGGAAGAGCCTATGGCAACAAGACAATCGTAACGTCGATGGGCCCGGTGGAGCTCGATGTAGAACCCGGCGTAACGCGTGATTTCTACAAACAAGAGGTAGAGTCCACCCTGGCTCGCCTGTTCCATCACCGGACGTTACAAGACGTCACGCTCGTTTTGCGCTGCGACGATGCGAGCGAAAGCAGCTTCCGGGAGGCGCTGCTCAGCGTTTGCGGTCAGTTTGATAAGCCGTCACAGGTGATCGTGGTGTGTTCAGACCGACTACGCCAATCTTTGGAACTGGAGTGCAGCTACTTCGGCATGTTTGTTGACATTCGCGTCTTGTCAGCACGTCCGACGGCGATCGTAGCTTCCGAAGATGTGTTAATGGGATGCGGCGATGAAATAGCGGCGCTATTGCCGACGTCTGGGCTGGTTTCCTTTCTCGACGCTACCACATCCTTGTTCCCGAATTATATTCGGGACGCGCGCCAATTTTATATCTTGGGCGCGGGTGTTGAGAATGTCGTCGCTGTCCTCGACATGAATTATGCAGTTCTCGAAAGCAACAGACAGGGTGCTGAGCTCGCGCCTAGGCTCATTGAGGGGTGGAAGACCGAGACCATCGAAGATATCGTTTCCGGCGGGATCATTCCGCTGGCTTCCTTCGTTATGCCAATCGGAATCTTCCGTTCCGTCCTTAACGATCATAAGGGCGGTGCGCTCAGCGAAAGGGTCTTTGTATTTAGGCTAATCGCGCGCGCACCTGTTTTTTTCTTAAGGAGACTTGGCGGTTACTTGCGAACAACTGTAAAGCAGTTGTCCACCGACGCAGGCCCCCTTGCCGAGATTGCAATCCAGGGCGAATTCCTACGCTCTTCCTATCCCTTTGCATATCTGTGGATGAGGCGGCACGTCAGCGCCGCGTCAACACCTGTGCAGGTACCCACTTTTGGAACCGTGCATCTCTCTCGAGAACAGTTGCTCGTAAATAAACTTGTGCAGTATCCGCGCATTGTCGGTGGCATTTTTATGCTCCACGGCTTATTGAAGCGCTTGCGAAAACGGGTCCTTATAAGATAAGCGCGGAGTGCGGATACCAGCAGCGATTGGACAGATAGGGGATATTTGATGAAAGCGGTCATTCTGGCGGGCGGATTTGGAACGCGAATAAGCGAGGAGTCGCACCTGCGTCCGAAGCCGATGATCGAGGTTGGTGGCAAGCCGATCTTGTGGCACATCATGAAGATGTATTCGCACCATGGCATCAATGATTTTATTATCTGTCTTGGATACAAGGGATATGTGATCAAGGAGTATTTCTCCAATTATTTCCTGCATATGTCGGATGTCACATTCCGCATGCAGTCGAATGAAATCGAAATACATCAGCGCAACGCTGAACCTTGGAATGTCACTCTTATCGATACGGGTGAAAAGTCGATGACGGGGGGGCGCTTGAAGCGTGTTGAGCGCTATTTGCACGACGACTCCTTCTGCTTTACCTATGGCGATGGTGTTTCGGATATCGACATAACGGCACTTATTGCACATCACCGCGCTGCCGGCCGTAAGGCGACGGTGACTGCCATTCAGCCACCCGGTCGTTATGGCTCATTGCTGATCGAAAATGGCGCAGTTCACCAATTTCAGGAAAAACCTGCCGGTGACGGCGTTTGGATCAATGGCGGCTTCTTTGTCCTGGAGCCTTCGGTCATCGATTATATCGAGGATGATCTCACGGTATGGGAACAGGATCCGCTGCAGGCGCTTGCACGCGAAGATCAATTGTCTGCCTACAAGCACACCGGCTTCTGGCAAGCCATGGATACGCTGCGCGAAAAGAATTTGCTTGAAGAGATGTGGGCGTCTGGTCAGGCTCCCTGGAAGAGCTGGTAGGCATGTTCAACAACGTTTATAGGAACCGGAAGGTTCTGGTTACGGGCCATACCGGCTTCAAGGGCAGCTGGCTTTGCCTGTGGTTGCGTATGCTTGGTGCTGAGCCGGTCGGTCTTGCTTTGCCACCCGAGACCCAGCCAAGTCACTGGGATCTGCTGGGTTTGGACATGCGATCCGAGTATGTCGATATCCGAGATCGCGTCAAAGTTCGCGAGATCGTTGAAGACAGCCAAGCTGAGATTGTTTTCCATCTTGCGGCGCAGCCTCTCGTTCGACGCTCTTATCGTGAGCCGATTGAAACATGGGATGTCAACGTCACGGGAACAGTCAATGTTCTTGACGCATGTCGCAATAGCAGCGCCGTCAAAGCCATCGTCTCGGTGACCACCGATAAGTGCTATGAGAATAACGAATGGGTTTGGGGATATCGGGAAACCGATCGATTGGGCGGGCACGATCCATACAGCGCCTCGAAAGCAGCCGCTGAGATTGCGGCCGCGAGCTACCGCCTGTCATTTTTGGATAAGGGCAATCAGCTGCTTGCAACCGCGCGTGCGGGCAATGTAATCGGCGGCGGCGATTGGTCGGAGGACCGGCTTATTCCTGATTTGGTTCGTGCGGTAAAGTCAGGCCAGACCCTGGAAATTCGCTCGCCAGCTGCGACCCGCCCGTGGCAGCACGTTTTGGAATGCCTATCCGGCTACCTCATGCTCGGTGAAGCGTTGCTGTCAGGCGAGCGCAAAGCGGCGGAAGCATGGAACTTCGGCCCTGAGAAAGAGGGGAACCGCCCGGTGGAGCAGGTGCTCCAAGCCGTCAAGGCGCAGTGGGCGGCAGTGGAGTGGCATCGTTCAGCGTCGCCACAGCCGCATGAAGCCAATCTGCTTTATCTGGACAGCAGCAAGGCGCGTGAATTGCTGCGATGGCGGCCGGTTCTTTCCTTTGAGGAAACCGTTGAGATGACAGCTTCCTGGTATCAGGAGTTCATCGAAAACGAAGCGGTATCCTCGATCCGGCAGCTGGAGCAATATTGCGCGCTTGCCTCGCAGAGGGGTGTTGCCTGGTCTGAGGCTGTTGCATGAAATTGATCGAGACCGAGATTGAAGGACTGTTTATTGCCGAAACTACGGTCATTGGCGATGAGCGTGGGACGTTTTCGCGGGTCTTCTGCCAAGACGAACTTGGTGACGCGTTTGATGATCGGGTCATCCGCCAGGCGAATATGTCGATGACGGCTGCCGTTGGTGCGGTGCGTGGCATGCATTTTCAGTATGCGCCACGTGCCGAGACAAAAATTGTCCGTTGCATTGAGGGGCAGGTTTACGATGTCGCGGTCGACTTGCGGCGCGGATCCCCAACATTCTTGCGATGGCATGGCGTCGAGCTTTCTTCTGAGAATGGTCTCGCTTTCATAATCCCCGAGGGATGTGCACATGGATTTCAAGTGTTGAAAGCCAATTCGCGCCTACTCTACCTGCATACAGAGTTTTATTCTCCGGCACACGAAGGCGGCGTTCGCTATGACGAGCCGCGGGTCGGTATAGCATGGCCATTGCCGCCAGCGCACCTTTCATCCAGAGATGCCAGCCATCCCTTTCTTGACGCAAATTTCGACGGAGTTGACCTATGAAGTGCCGCCATTGTGCAAACGAACTCAAGTTTGTCTTCCTTGACCTTGGTCACGCTCCGGCCTCCAACGACTATCTCAGTGTCGCAGACTTGACACGCTCAGAGATTTACAACCCGTTGCGCCTTTTTGTCTGTAACGAGTGCTGGTTGGTCCAGACCGACGACTATAAGAAGGCCGAGGATCTCTTTGCTCGTGACTACGCGTATTTTTCCTCAACGTCGCAAAGCTGGCTGCGTCATGCGCAAGCCTACAGCGATGCTATCGAAAAGCGCCTCGGATTGTCGTCGAACAGCTTTGTTATCGAAGTTGCGTCCAATGATGGGTATCTTCTGAAAAACTTCGTGGCTAAGGGAATCCCGTGTCTCGGTATCGAGCCGACGGACAGCACTGCGGATGCTGCCGAGAAGCTCGGCGTGCCAACGCTTAGGCAGTTTTTCGGCGCTGAAACGGCACGGACTTTGGTGAAGGAAGGCCGTTCCGCCGATCTGATTTGCGGCAATAACGTCTATGCGCACGTGCCCGATATCAACGATTTCACGGCTGGGCTTGAAATCGTTCTCAAGCCCGGTGGAACGGTAACGCTCGAGTTTCCGCATTTGATGCGGCTCATGGAGAGCGTTCAGTTTGATACCGTGTATCACGAGCATTTTTCGTACCTTTCGCTTGGTGCCGTAAAGCGAATTTTTGAGCGCGCCGGGTTGCGGCTGTTCGACGTGGAGGAAATTCCCACCCACGGTGGAAGCTTGCGAGTCTATGGTTGCCGCACTGCGGACACGCGCGATACATCGCCTCACGTGGCTGAAGTGCTGCGGCGCGAGGAAGAGTTTGGTTTAAGCAAAGTCGACACCTATTTGGACTTCCAGGATAAAGCGAACGCCATCAAGGATGAGTTCCTCTCCTTTCTGCTGGAGCAGAAGAAAAAGGGTAAGATTGTCGCTGCCTATGGTGCCGCCGCAAAGGGCAACACTTTAATGAACTATGCCGGGCTGAAGACGGACCTCATTCAGTTCGTATGTGATGCTGCGCCGTCGAAGCAGGGGAAGTTCATGCCGGGCAGTCATATCCCGATACTTCATCCCGACGAGCTGAAGGCCCGCAAGCCTGATTGGGTTGTAATCCTGCCTTGGAACATTGCCGAAGAGGTGGCTGGAGCGCAGTCTGTTATTCGTAGCTGGGGTGGTCAGTTTGTGGTGGCCATTCCCAAGCTGACTGTGCTGCAGTGAAGATCGCCGTATCTGGGGCCACTGGCTTTGTGGGCGGGCATGTCGTAGCCCGCCTCCTTGCCGAAGGGCACGAGATCACAGCTATCGCTCGAGATGCGAGCAAAGCTGCGAAAATGTCCTGGTCGGACAAGGTCAAATTCGTGAGCTGTGATCTGTATATCGATCCGGAATCGCTTGCTGCGAGGATGGATCGGCCCGACGTATTTGTTCACCTCGCTTGGCCTGGTCTTCCCGACTATCGTGGGCTGTTCAATCTCACGCATAATCTTGGGGCCGAAATAGCCTTGTTCCAGAGGCTTGTCGAATGGGGTTTGCCTCATTTGGTCGTCGCCGGGACTTGCCTTGAATATGGATTGCAGTTCGGTCCTTTGGCTGAAGACGCGGAAACAAGGCCGACTACACCCTACGGGCTGGCCAAGGATACGGTTCGAAAAACCCTTCAGCTGATGCAAAAAACGCAGCCGTTCACATTGCAGTGGATGCGTCTGTTCTACATGTATGGGCCAGGCCAGTCGGAAAGAAGCCTCCTATCGCAGCTTGATAAAGCGCTCGCGGAAAAGCGGCCGTCATTCGATATGTCACCAGGCGATCAGCTTCGTGATTATCTTCCGATAGAGGAGGTTGCCGAGCGTTTTGCGCGTGTGATCATGCGACCAGACGTTTCGGGTGTGATAAATTGCTGTAGTGGACGTCCCACTTCAGTGTTCGACTTGGTTGATCGACATCTACGGGCGAATTCAGGCTCCATTCGACTGAACCGTGGTGTTTATGGCTATCCCGATTACGAGGCACTTGCCTTTTGGGGAATGCCCGACAAATTGAGAACGCTTGGTTTTTGAACAATAAGATCCAAGCTTTGTCCCAGCGAGCTAATGTACTTTCTCAGCGGCGACGCCTGCGGACTTCGCCGAAGAGACGCGCTTGGTTACGGGCCGAAATAGGCGTCCAGCACTTCGCTCGGTGCGCCATCCATCCGCACTTTGCCGTGTTCAAGCCACACCACTCTGTTGCAATTTTTTGCCAGAAGATCCTTGGCGTGACTAGCGATTACGAGAATCTGGGTCTTTTCAACAAGCTCGTTTAAACGCTGGTTGGCTTTGGCCTTGAATCCCTCGTCGCCTGTCGCCAGCCATTCATCCATGATCAGGATTTCGGGTTGAAGAATGGTGGAGATAGAAAATGCCAATCGCAATTGCATGCCTGACGAATAGGTGCGAACCGGCATTTCAAGGAAATCACCCAACTCGCTAAAGTCCTCGATTTCCTGCAGCCTTTCCTTCATCTCTTCCTTTTTGAAGCCCAATAGAGCGCCCCGAAGAAAAATATTCTGACGCCCTGTGGCTTCTGGGTCGATCCCGAGAGAGATGTTGATGAGCGATGTGCATTTGCCTCTTATGTCGACCTTGCCCGAAGTCGGTGCATAAACGCCCGTCAGCACGCGCAGAAGTGTCGTCTTGCCCGAGCCATTGTGGCCTATGAGACCAATCCGGTCATGCCGGCTCAGTTCGATATTGATATTGTCCAGTCCGCGGACGACGACGACACCGCCACTTTCAGAGTTGATCGAGCCACCAGTCGCCATTTTCATAACGCGATTTTTGAGCGACCTGCCGCGCGCGTTATAGATCGGGAAGTCGACTGTGACATTCTGTAGAGAGATGGATGTCATAATTGCCTGCGTTTTCTGAGATGTCTGGTTTCTTTGCTCACAGCCAGTAGGCAATGCGGGCTCTGTATTTTTTCAATAGAAGAAGCGCGAAAGACCAGCCGACAATCGCTATGCCGATAGCAACAACCCAGTTTGCTGCTGTAACAGTTTGCCCAAGAAGCGGATTTCTGACGACCGAAATCATGTGAAAGAAGGGGTTGTAGTCGAGCATGACGTGCGACGCACGTTGCGGCAAATGGTCCGGCATCCACATGATCGGCGTGACGTACATCATCACTTGCATGATGTTCTGCACAATTTGGGTCAGGTCGCGATAGCGAGTGCATAGGATCGCCAGCGTCAATGCGATCCAAGTCATATTTAACGTCACGATGAAGAATCCTGGCACTATCAGTAGTGCCGAAAGCCCTATAGATTTCCAGAATATTAGCAGAACGATCGGAAATATAACCAGGTTATGCGCAAGTATTACGGAATTTCGATACCATACTCTCAAAATGTATGTGAAGAATGGCAGATCCAATTGCAGTATTATATCGCTATTGGATATAAATCCGGAGCACCCCTCGCTGACGATCTGCGTGTAATAACCCCAAAAAATCAGGCCAACGCATATGAAGGGAAGAAACTCGCTCATAGGCGTATTGAAGATCGTGCCGAAAACGAGACCTAGTGCTCCGATCAAGACGCCCATGTTGATGGTGAGCCAGAACGCGCCGATCCTGGATCGTCTGTAGCGCTGCGCCACATCTTGCCATCCGAGCAAAGCAGCCAGGCGGAAATTCGATAAGGCTTCCGTAATATCCCACACGGCGCCGTGATAAGGCACTTCGTTACTTGCGATTTTCAGATTTCTCACCGGCAATCCATTTTCAGCTTCGTCTCCTGCTTCAGCAACAAAGACATGCGATCATTTTAAGGCGAACCCCTAGCAAAGCATGGAAACCGAGAATAGCCCCCTTATGCAAATTTACCCAAAACGGGTATCGCGACGCCTCATTGAGGACGACGGTTAGAATAAGGTTGCTGGCGGCCAACTCAGAGAGCTGTTCTCTGTTGCGCTGTTGCCTGCTGGCGATTTGAACCAGCCAGTGTTATTCGACAAGCACAAAGGCAAAAGAGAGTGGCTGTCTTAAAGCCGGCGAGTGCAGAAAACTTCGGGAGGTTTTATGATCGACGATATTCTTGACCGGATGACGCTTGAGGAACAGGTTTCGCTGCTTGCGGGTGCCGATTTCTGGACCACCGTGCCAGTTGAGCGTCTCGGCGTTCCGAAGATCAAGGTCACGGATGGTCCGAATGGAGCGCGGGGTGCCGGCTCGCTGGTCGCCGGCGTCAATGCGGCCTGCTTTCCGGTTGCCATCGCGCTTGGCGCGACATGGAACCCGGCGCTCGTCGAGCGCATGGGTGTGGCGCTAGCCGGCCAGGCGAAGAGCAAGGGCGCTGCCGTCCTGCTGGCGCCCACGGTTAATATCCATCGTTCAGGCCTGAATGGCCGCAATTTCGAATGCTATTCCGAAGATCCGATGCTGACGGCAGCGCTCGCGGTTGCCTATATCCAAGGCGTGCAGAGCCAGGGCATCGCGGCGACGATCAAGCATTTCGCCGGCAATGAATCCGAGATCGAACGGCAGACGATGTCGTCGGATATTGACGAGCGCGCGCTTCGCGAAATCTACCTGCCGCCGTTCGAACAGGCCGTGAAGAAAGCCGGCGTGATGGCGGTCATGTCCTCCTACAATAGATTGAACGGCACCTATACCAGCGAGCACCCCTGGCTGCTGACAAAGGTCCTGCGTGAAGAATGGGGTTTCGACGGTATCGTCATGTCCGACTGGTTCGGTTCGCATTCGACCGCAGCAACGGTCAATGCCGGGCTCGATCTGGAAATGCCGGGGCCGACGCGCGATCGCGGCGAAAAGCTCGTGAAGGCGGTGCGGAACGGTAAGGTCAAGCCCGAGACCGTCCGTGTGGCCGCCGGGCGCATCTTGACGTTGCTTGAACGCGTCGGCGCCTTCGAGAACACGCCGGATTTGACGGAGCATGCGTCGGATTTGCCCGAGGATAGGGCTCTGATCCGTCAGCTTGGTGCCGAAGGCGCGGTTCTCCTTAAGAATGATGGAATTCTACCGCTGCAAAAACCAGGGCTCGGGCATGTGGCTGTTATCGGGCCGAATGCCGCCGAGGCGCGCGTCATGGGCGGCGGCAGTGCCCAGATTGCCGCTCATTATAAGATCAGCCCGCTTGAAGGCATCCGCGCGGCGCTGTCGAATGCCAACAGCATCCGCTATGCCGTGGGCTGCCGCAACAATCGTCTGATCAATGTCTTTTCCGGCGAGATGCGAGTGGAATACTTCAAGGGTCAAAACTTGGCCGGTTCGCCGGTGGCGGCGGAACCTGCGAGTAAGGGTGAGTTTTTCTGGTTCGACCTGCCGTCACCCGAACTTGATCCGAGTGACTTCTCCGCGCGCATGACGGCTTTCTATACACCGACGGAAAGCGGCGAGCACATCTTCGGCATGACCAATGCCGGCCTTGCCAAGCTCTATGTCGACGGCAAACTGGTCGTGAACGGTTATGACGGCTGGACACGCGGCGACAATTATTTCGGCACGGCCAATGTCGAGCAGCGTCAGGGCGTACACCTTGAGGCCGGCCAGCAATATCAGATCGTTGTCGAGTATTGCTCTTCCGCGACGGTCGAGGAGGGGATCAATCTGACGGCCGTCCGCTTCGGCGTGGAAAAACCTCTCGGCGAAGCGGACATGGCAGAGGCCATCGAGACCGCAAGTGCCGCTGATATCGTGCTGCTGTTCGTTGGCCGCGATGGGCAATGGGACACCGAAGGGCTCGATCTGCCCGACATGCACCTGCCTGGCCGGCAGGAAGAGCTGATTGAAAGGGTGGCGGCGGTCAATGCCAATACGGTCGTCGTGCTGCAGACGGGCGGACCTATTGAGATGCCATGGCTCGACAAGGTCAAGGCTGTGCTGCAGATGTGGTATCCAGGCCAGGAACTTGGGAACGCCGTGGCCGATGTGCTGTTCGGCGACGCCGAGCCCGGTGGCCGCTTGCCTCAGACTTTCCCGAAGCACCTGGCGGACAATTCCGCGATCACGGACGATGCCGCGATCTATCCCGGCAAGGACGGACATGTGCGCTACGCCGAAGGCGTTTTCGTCGGCTACCGTCACCATGATACGCGCGGCATCGAACCCTTGTTCCCCTTCGGTTTCGGTCTCGGCTATACGCGCTTTTCCTGGGGCGAGGGGCGGGCGTCGATGACGGAGATGGAACCCGACGGCATAACCGTCACGGTCGACCTCACCAATGTCGGCGACAGAGCGGGATCGGAACTGGTGCAGCTTTATGTGCGGCCGCTTGCCGCGACGGTAGAGCGACCGGACAAGGAGTTGCGCGCTTTTGCCAAGCTTCGGCTTGCTCCTGGAGAAACGGGCAGGGCGTCGCTGCTCGTCAAGCCCCGCGATCTCAGCTATTTCGATATGGAGACGAAGGCGTTCCGCGCCCCTGCCGGCCGCTACCAGCTTTTGCTGGCTGCCAACGCAACGGATATCCGCTCGGCGATCATGATCGAAAACCCCAGGGAATGGATCGGCAAAACCTCGGATCGCTCCATCTGACGTCGTAACAGGGTTGCCGTTAGTGGTCAGGCCATACAACTGCCGCTAACGACGGCGCATGCGCACGGGCGGGATACGCCCCGAAAATGAGGAGCCAAGCCCGTCGTCGGCAGCATGGTCCGGCTGAAAGATCTGTCCGACCGGTTTTGGCCGTCCAAGAAAGAAGCCCTGGGCCTCGTCACAGCCTTCGGTGCGAAGAATCTCGAGCTGGTGATTGGTCTCGACGCCCTCGGCCAGAACGGGAATTTCGAGGCTCTTGCCGAGCGCGAGGACGGCGCGGACGATCGCCTTCGCCTGGATGCTGCGCTCCACCTCGCTCATGAAGGAGCGATCGAGCTTGATCTTGTCGAAAGGGAACGAGCGTAGCGTGTCGAGTGACGAATATCCCGTTCCGAAATCGTCGATTGCAATGGTGACGCCAAGCGTTCGGATCTGTCGCAGCACATGCAGGGTGCGGCTCTTGTCGGCGATGATGGTGGATTCGGTGATTTCCAGTTCGAGCCTTGCCGGAGACAAGCCAGTTTCAAGCAGGATCGAATGGATAAGCTTGGCAAGATCCGCATGGGCGAACTGCACAGGCGAGAGATTGACGGCGATCTTGTAGGGCCTGTCCCATGAGGCTGCCTGCCTGCAGGCTGTTCGCAACACCCATTCGCCGATCATGAGGATGGTACCGCTTTCCTCGGCGATCGGGATGAATTCCGATGGCGGAACCTGGCCATGTTCGGGATGGTTCCAGCGCGCCAGCACCTCGTAGCCGCAGATCTCGCCGGTGCTGACCGAGGTTTGCACCTGATAGTGCAGTTCGAGCTGATCCAGTTCGACGGCACGGCGCAGATCCTGGGCCAGCGTGTGTCGGGCGCGCGCTGCCTCGTCCATTCTGGATTCGTAGAAACAGACGGCGCGGCCGATATCGGCCTTGGCACGATACATCGCGAGATCGGCATTGCTGACAAGGCGCTCCTGGTCGATGCCGTCATCGGGATAAACGGCGACGCCGATGCTTGCTCCGGTCACGGTCTCGAAATCGTCGATGCGGATCGGCTCAAACATGGTCTTTTCCAGACGCGCCACGAAATCCAGCAACTCGCTCTGGTTCAAGAAGCGCTTGGCCGCCGCAAACTCGTCACCGCCGACGCGCGCGACAAACTCGCCGTCCTTGATGAGGCGAGCAAGTCGGCGTCCAATGGCCTTCAGGGCCTGATCGCCCGCCTTGTGGCCGCGCAGGTCATTGATCTCCTTGAAGCGGTCAAGATCTATGCCGATCACGGCGAGTTTTGCGCCGTCTTCCTTGGCGCGCTCCATCTCGCCGCGAAGATAGTCGCTGAAGCTGCAACGATTGGGCAAGCCGGTCAGCAGATCGTTGAGCGCCATATGCTGAAGCTTCTCGATGGATTCGCGCGAGGCGCGTTCATCGATCATGTAACTGGCGACGCCGGTGCCGATGATAAGCAGGCCGCCGCCGGCGACCGCAACGGCCATGGCCCTCAGCGCGTAGGAATCGGCAAGGCCGGCGTCAGTTGCCAATGGTGTGACCGATACGGCGCTCATCGCGGTAAAATGAAGTGCGACGACCGCAAGAACGAGGAGGACAAGAGCAGCCTGCGGCGCAAGACGCCAAGGTCGACGGATCGCCTGATTGAAGGCAAATGCCGCCAAGGTGACCGAAAGCACGACGGAGCAGATGACATAGCTTTGGTTCCATTCGACGATGCCATCGACGTGGTAAGCCATCATGCCGGTATAATGCATCGTCGCAATGGCAAGGCCGACGCCGGCGCCACCCAATTCCGGCGCTAGCCGCGGTGTGCGGGACAGCATCACTGCGAAACCAACGCTGGAGCCCGCCACGGCCAGCAGAAATGATGCCATCGTAAGGATCGGATCGAAGGTGACAGGAGCGCCGACCTCATAGGCCAGCATGGCAATGAAATGCGTGCACCAGACGGAGGAACCGGCGGCGACTGCTGTCAGGAAGATCCAGCCGCCGCGCTGCAGTCCTTGCGTTTTTTCTGCTCGCTGCAGCAAGCCGAGCGTGATCCATCCACCGCTGATACAGACGAATGCTGCAAGAAGAACGAGCCACAAATTATGTTCTGTGACGATGCATGAAAGAACGCGCACGCAGAAATCCCAAATCTATTTTGTGGCAGCGACAGATCCTTAATAGGCCGTCGTCGCGCCGGAAATCGCCGCGCAGATCCTTCGTGGATGAACACTGAAGATCGCGTAAAGACGCTTGCTACAAATCGCGTGAAACTGCGCTTCTGCACTGGTTTGTGATCTCATCATCACGTCGCGGATCAGCCATTAGAGCCGCGCTTCCCGCCATTTCAACGATCGGCTCGAATTTTGGCAAGCAGCGATGGAGATCTCTCGTCAGAACTCTGATCCGAGAGCTGACTCCAATATTCGAAGCTTAAATTTAGTTTCAAGTAACTCTGTTGGAAATACAGCAAATCCTAAAATATAATGCTGGATATTAGCCGAATATCAATCTTTATCGGCGACAATGTATTTAAGTATATTTGAAAATTATACTAAGCATGGATTGTGCTTAGTATGCTATGCAATTTCCATTATATGAAAGCTCGTTCGTGAAGAGACCAAAAGCCCGCATCAGACCTATCCGCAGACTTCAGCAGCTATCGCGAAAGCTGATGGCCGATCGAGCCGGGAACTTCGCGACGGTCACGGTCTTGCTTGCGGTTCCCCTGATTGCCGCTGCCGGAATGGCAATAGACATCACCAACGCGCTGATGGCCAGAACCGAGCTTTATAATGCGGCGGATGCTGCAGCGCTCGGCGCGATCGCTGACTCGTCGCCAGCGGTCGCCGCTGCGCTGAAGATGACCAGCGACGGCACCGTCAGCGTCGGTCAGGATGATGCACGGAAACTCTTCTTCGGCCAGACGTCCGGCGACCTGCAAAATGTGCCTGTCAACGTGAATATTTCGGTCAACAGGGTTTCGAATGTCGTCAAGTCGACGGTGAACTTCTCCGCCAGCGTGCCGACGACTCTGATGCAGATCATGGGGCAAACCTCGATCCCGATCAGCGGCACGGCTTCCGCGCAATATCAGACTGCAAGCTTCATCGATTTCTACATGTTGTTGGATAACACGCCTTCGATGGGTGTGGGCGCCACTTCGGATGACATCGCGATGATGCAAAAGAACACCCCCGACACCTGTGCTTTCGCTTGTCACAATCTGGATACCACTAATAATTATTATAACTTAGCGAAAAGTCTTAATGTCAAGATGCGTATCGATGTGGTACGGCAGGCAACGCAGTCGCTGACGGATACGGCTGTCACTAACCGCTCGACCCCCGACCAGTATCGCATGGCCGTCTACACGTTCGGTACCAAGGCGGAAAGCGCGGGTCTGACCAGCGTGTCCGCTCTGTCTTCCGATATGGCTCAGGTTAAGACCTCCACCGGCGCGGTCGATCTGATGACCACGCCCAAACAGAATTACAACAACGACCAGGACACGAGCTTCGACACGATGTTGACGCAGCTCCAGCCGATCGTCGGCACGGGCGGCGGCGGAACGACAAGCTCGGATCGCGCTAAAGTGCTGTTCTTCGTGACCGATGGGGTTGGCGATAGCTACAAGCCCAGCACGTGCACCAAGCCGACGACGGGTGGTCGCTGTCAGGAGCCGCTCGATATATCCTTCTGCAAGCCACTGAAGGACCAGAACGTCAAGATTGCTATTCTTTATACGACCTATTTCCCGCTGCCGCAGAATGCTTGGTACAATACCTGGATCGCGCCGTTCCAATCGCAGATCGGCACGAACCTGCAAAACTGCGCGTCACCCGGCCTCTATTTCGAAGTCAGCCCGACACAGGGTATTTCAGATGCGATGAACGCACTGTTCCTGAAGGTCATTCGGACGCCTCGCCTGACAGGCTGACGGGTGCATCTGATGATCGACCAGGTCGTGCCGTCGCATGATTGTCTGCGCGCGGCCCCGCATGCGAGGGCGGCTCCTGGCTCCAACGCGATAGAACTCGCTCATCATTCGGGTGCTTCGGGGCCGAGCCGGCGCCGCTTCCAACGAGCCTCTCATTTGCAACGACTGTGACCTGCTCGCCATCCATCGCTCACGATGAAGGAGTTTCGATTTTCTGAAGGGCTTATAGCGCGCCACGCAGCATCGCGACGCGATTTGCGCTCGCAAATGAGCCGCTTCTATCGGTCTCTCAAGCGGTTGGCTGCCGCCCGGTCAGAGCATCTCGTGGAGCGCGCGACGGCATATGCCGCTTAGGGCCACGGGTGGGCTACGCCGTGACCAGCGTTTTGACCAGGCCTATGATCTTCTGCCGCGTCTTTGTGTCCTTGATCTTCGCAAAGGCGCGATTGAGTTCGGCACCTTCATCAGATGAAAGGAAGCTGACAAGGTCATTCTTGACGCCCATTGCCTCGTTTACCGAAGCATTGGAATGGGCTGCCGGGTTGTCGAAGAAATGCGAAATCGACACGCCGAGGCAGTCTGCAACACGCTGCAACCGGCTGGCGCCGACCCGATTTGTGCCCTTCTCATATTTCTGGACCTGCTGAAACGTCACGTTCAGCCCTTCGGCAAGCGCCGTCTGGCTCATGCCCAACATGCGCCGTTGCATCCGGATGCGTCTTCCGACCTCGATATCGATTGGGCTGGGTGGCTTTCGCTTCGACGTATCTTGCATAGACCCTCTTTCTGGCGATGGTGCCGCCCATCGAACTGCGGGGGGTCGACGGGCGGGAGGCTGCGGGATCCTGGACATCATGTCGGCAGAGCCCTCGACTTATGACTGCCGGGTGTCATATGAGACGGCAATGTCAATTCATCCCGGCCGTCGTCACGGCATCCGATTCTTGCGCATTTGGTACAATGTTTGCGCTATCTGAACATTGCGAAGGGCGTCACGCGGACAACCCTAGCCCGATACGCGGCCTAGTTTGCAGCCGATTCGCGGCCGATTTGCCTTATCGTATCGATAAAGGCCCTGAGTTTTGGCGCCAGCTCGGCTCGACGCGGAAAGTATAGAAAGAGGCCGCCCTCGGTGACGGCGTAGTCGGCCAATACATGAACCAGTCGGCCAGCCTGGATGTCCGCCTGCACCAACGGTTCGAAGGCATAGGCAAGTCCGATGCCTGCCAGTGCAAGCTCTATCGCCGAATGCGCTTCTGTCACGATCGCTTGACCGCCGACCGTGACGGCCACATCCCGGCCGTCCTCGACGAATTCCCATTGATAGAGACCGCCGGAGCGGATGAGCCGGTAACCAATGCAATTATGATTGGAAAGTTGTCCCAGTGTCGTCGGTCGTCCATGGCGGCCGATATAGGCGGGGGAGGCGACCACGACCGAGCGAAAGGGAGGGGTGAGACGGATCGCCACCATATCCTGAGCAATCATTTCGCCGATACGTATACCGGCATCGAAGCCCTCGGAGACGATGTCGGTCAGTCGCTCGTCGGAAAAGATTTCCACCTCGACCTCGGGATAGCGTTCGGCCATCGCGGCGATCACCCGCGTGACAGCAAGCGGCAGGCAGACGCGCGCGGCATTGATGCGCAAAAGGCCGCTTGGCCTTCCCTTGACGGCGCGGATGCGCTCGATCCGTTCGTGAATATCCTGCAAAGCTGGCGTCACGGTGCCGATCAGGCTCCTGCCGGCTTCTGTCAGCGCCACGCTGCGGGTCGTCCGCGCGAAAAGCGGCTGGCCGAGCCGTTCTTCCACCAATCGGACGGCATGGCTGACAGCAGATGCACTCATCCCCAGTTCACTGGCAGCAGCGGCGAAACCGCCGCGGCGAGCCACGGCGACGATAACGGGAAGATGAGGCAGCAGATCGCGATCCATTCATGAACCCTATCGCACAATGCATGCGAATTAAATGATCTTATCGCAGGGCGCGAAAGGGGGATTCTGTGCAGGTCACATCGCCGACGGGCTTCATCGACCATCCGGACGCGGCAATGAGGAGCACATCCATGAGCATGGAATTCTACACTCTTGGCAATAGCGGCCTGAAAGTAACACGGCTTGCCCTGGGCACCATGACCTTCGGCACGGAATGGGGCTGGGGGTCGGACAAGGCGACAGCTCGCGCCATCTTCGACGCCTATTTCGACGCCGGCGGCAATTTCTTCGATACCGCGGATGCCTATACCGGCGGCACGTCGGAAACCTGGCTCGGCGAGTTCATCGCCGAACGCGGACTGCGCGCCGAGGCAGTGATCGCGACAAAATTCAGTATGAACCTCGAGGCAAACACACCGAACGCCGCCGGCAATGGCCGCAAGAACATACTGCGCGCCGTCGAGGGCTCGCTGAAGCGGCTCAACACCGACCATATCGATCTTTACCTGATGCATTGCTGGGACCGCCTGACGCCGCCCGAGGAGGTCATGCGCACGTTTGACGATCTCGTCCGTTCGGGAAAGGTGCTTCACGTCGGCCTGTCGGACGTGCCGGCTTGGTACGCCAGCCGCGCCCAGGCCATTGCCGAACACAGAGGCTATGCGCCAATATCGGCATTGCAGCTCGAATATTCGCTGGCGGAGCGCAATATCGAGAATGAGTTCATCCCGTTCGGCACGCGCTATGGCGCCGGCGTCATGGCCTGGAGCCCATTGGCGAGCGGCCTATTGAGCGGCAAGTATCGCCCGAGCGCGGCGGAGCCGACGGCCGGTCGGCTCGAGACCGTGCGAGGGACGACAAATCCGGGCTTTCAGAAATTCAACGAGCGCAACTGGGCAATCGTTGCCGAACTGGAAAATGTATCTGCCGAGCTGGGGCGCAGCATGGCGCAGGTGGCGGTAAACTGGGCAATGACCCAACCGGGCGTGGCCTCGATCATCATCGGCGCAACGAAGCTGGAGCAGCTGAACGACAACCTCGGCGCATTGGATTTCGAGATTCCCTCGGAGTCACGGCAGAGGCTCGACGATGTCAGCGCCTTGCAGCCGACCTTCCCCTATTCCTTCTTCGGATCTGAGATCCAGGGCGCTATGACCGGCGGTCAGACGGTGGGCGACAAGCCGGCCGGTTACTATCCGGATCTGAATATTTCGGGGAAGTTTGCCGGCGTCAGCTAACGTTGCAAGGTTAGGGCCTGCCTTGGGCCGGCAGCGATGCCGGCCCAAAACCGTTATAGTGCCAGAGTCCTTGTTTCCGCCGAGTTCTGCTGCTACTGAGCGCGCCGTAGCCCGAAAGGGCAATGAAATCCGGTCGCAGCCCACCCGGTCAAAACAAGGGATCCTGAATTATGAAGACTATCGTCGTCTGCTCCGGCGGATTGGACTCCGTTTCGCTCGCCCACAAGGTGGCGGCCGAACATCAGCTCATCGGCCTCGTGTCCTTCGATTACGGCCAACGTCATCGCAAGGAAGTGGAATTCGCCGCAGCCTGCGCCAAGCGTCTCGGCGTACCGCATGAGATCATCGACATCACCGCCATCGGCAAGCATCTGACCGGATCGGCGCTCACTGACGACATAGATGTGCCTGATGGGCACTATGCCGAGGAGACCATGAAGGCGACCGTCGTGCCGAACCGCAATGCGATCATGCTCGCAATCGCTTTCGGGCTTGCGGCGGCGCAAAAGGCGGATGCCGTCGCTGTCGCTGTCCATGGCGGCGATCACTTCATCTATCCGGATTGCCGGCCGGGCTTCATCGATGCCTTCCAGCAGATGCAGAACCATGCTCTGGAAGGCTATGCCAGCGTCTCGCTCTATGCGCCTTTTGTGACTATTTCGAAGGCGGATATCGTCACGGACGGCGCGCGGCATCAGACGCCCTTCGCCGAAACCTGGTCCTGCTACAAGGGCGGCACTCGCCATTGCGGGCGCTGCGGCACCTGCGTCGAGCGGCGCGAAGCCTTCCATCTTGCCGGCGTCGAAGACCCCACGGATTACGAGGATCCCGATTTCTGGGTAGCCGCGACGACGGGCTTTTCGGCGCAGGAGGTGAAGTGATGTTCCGCATCACCAAGGAATTTCATTTCTCCGCCTCGCACCAGCTGGCGCATCTTCCCGACGATCATCAATGCGCGCGGCTGCATGGGCACAACTACATCGTCGTGGTGGAGCTTTCGGCCGCCGAGCTCGACGGCAATGGCTTCGTGCGTGATTATCATGAGCTTCAGCCGCTGAAGCGCTATATCGACGACAATTTCGACCATCGCCATCTAAACGACGTCCTTGGCCATGGCCGCGTCACGTCGGAATGTCTCGCCAGGCATTTCTACGATTGGTGCAAGGCCCGTCTGCCCGAGACGTCGGCGGTGCGCGTCAGCGAGACGCCGAAGACCTGGGCGGAATACCGGCCATGAGCGAGGCGCGAATTCGCGTCAGCGAGATATTCGGACCGACGATCCAGGGCGAGGGCATCCTGATCGGCCTCCCCACGATTTTCGTGCGCACCGGCGGCTGCGATTACCGCTGTTCCTGGTGCGATACGCTGCATGCGGTTGACAGCGACTATCGCGATCAATGGCGGCCAATGTCGGTCGAGGAGGTCTGGCTGGAGGTGACGAGGCTTTCCGGCGGCAGGCCGCTGACGATATCGCTCTCGGGCGGCAATCCGGCCATCCAGCCACTCGGTCCGCTGATTGCGCACGGTCATAGGGAAGGCTATCGCTTCGCGCTAGAAACACAGGGGAGCGTCGCCAAGGAATGGTTCGCTGAGCTCGACACGCTGGTGTTGAGCCCGAAGCCGCCATCAAGCGGGATGGTGACGGATTGGGACGCCTTCGACGACTGTCTGCGCATGGCAGCGGAAAAGCCGCAGGTCGCGCTGAAGATCGTCGTGTTTGATGAAGTCGATTATGCCTATGCGCGCTCGGCTGCCTCTCGCTATCCGCAACTGCCTGTTTATCTGCAGCCCGGCAACCATACGCCGCCGCCGCCCGATGCCGACGATGCTATCGTCGACATCGAGGGTGTCATGGAACGGATGCGCTGGCTCGTGGACAAGGTCAGCGATGACAGGTGGTTCGAGGCGAGGGTCCTGCCGCAATTGCATGTGCTCATCTGGGGCAACAAGCGCGGTGTTTGAGCAGGGCCGGCGCCGGGGAGGCGGTCGCCTTCTCTTCTGCCGCCGCAATATAACTCAACATTTTCGAACACAGCTTCACGAGGCGTCTGCTATTTTCCCCGAGCTTCAACTTTTGGAAAGGCATCGTGTCGGAAAAATCCTATGACCGAGCATGGGTAGCGCTTGTCACCTTCTCGTGGGAGCTGCATCGCTGACGTGAACGTGGCAGATCAGCGGTCCGGTGAGATAATTTTGCGCGCGAAGGATCGCGCGACCGGCATTCAAGCGAAGGCAGCGACCCGCGACATGGCGTTTTCCGCACAATCTCATATTCTTATCGTCGAGGACGACACGATATAGCGGGCATGCTGGTAGAGCTCATAACCAGCAACGGTTTCAGGGCAATCTCCGCGTCAAACGGCGCTGACATGGATCGCCTGCTTGCGCGCCAAAACTTCGATCTCTTCGTGCTCGATGCAATGCTTCCCGGCGAGGACGGTTTCAGCATCTGCCGGCGGCTGCGCGCGGATCGAACCGTTCCAATCCTTATGCTGACCGCCCTGCACGAGGACGTCGACGGCCTCCAAGGTCGGCATTCGCAAAGGCGCCGATGCTTTGCTGGCGGAGATGAAGTGACCTGATGCCTGCGCTCGCCGCTATCATCCGATCGGCTTGCGCAGCAATTGCCCGCACAGCCTCAAGATTTGCTGCGCTCGGAGCTATCGGCGACGTCTTGCGCCGTGCGGTCCGGATCGGCTTCAAAGATCTCCGATAGGGTCTTCAGGATGCGCTGCACGCCCGGATGGTCGCAGGTATAGTATCGGAATTGCGCTTGACGGCGCACCTTGACGATTCCCGACTGATGAAGCCGCGTCAAATGCTGGCTGAGAGCCGATTGCGATATTCCAAGCCTCTTGGCCAGGCTGTTGACGTCCTCCTCGTGATCCGACAGATGGATGCAAACCTCCAGGCGTTTCGGATTGGAGAGCTGGCTTAGAAGATCTGCGTGGTAAGTGAGACGCTCATCTTCTTTTGTCTGATCTGAATACATGACGCGACCGATCGTTATTAGCGAAAGCTGTTCAATCTTCGGAGGTCAGGCGACACGCGATGATAAACGCGAACGTTGCAAAATTATATTCTGATTTGTTGCAATACGTTGCGCCCACGCGGAGCAACCGGACCTCCCACTCAGGCCGATTGTCGTTTATCGGCCTTTCGTGACGCGACAACTAGGGCCTGAGCGCAATTTGGGAATATGTGCGCAAGTCGTTTTGCAATTATTCTGTAACAAAATCGAACCGACTGCCTTGTTTTTGTCCGGCTTTTGACATCGCAATGCTAATTAAGCGGTTTATCTTCTGCTCTAACGAACAGGAGCTAACCATGACCCACAGGGACTTGACGATCGCTGAAGTTCTTGAAGATCCGTTGATCCGCCAGGTCATGCGCGCGGATCGCATATCTGTCGCCGGAATGGCGAACCTGTTGCAAGATGCGGCACTCAGACTGCAGCGCGCGGAGGCGGTCGGGCGCGATGCCGGCCAGGACCTGTCGGTCGGCTTGAAGCCCATGGCTCGCGCCCGCCTGCGTTCTGGCACGCAGGCCGATCTGCGCTGAAGCCATGAGTTGCGTGTGGCGACGACAATCGCCTCGTAATCGGCGATTGTCGTGGCAAGGGTTCCATTCCCTGTAGTCGAGTAAACAGGCGCCCACGGTCCAGGATCGACGGCCTGCTTTCCGGCGGTCGCTTATCAAAGTGTCCCGCTACGGTTGAGCGAAATCGCATACACGCTTGTGGTCGCTGTTATGAACAGCCTGTGCTTGCCGCGCCCGCCGAAGCAAAGGTTGGAAACCGTTTCCGGCACCAGGATCTTGCCCATCACATGCCCGTCCGGCGCGATGCAATGCACGCCGTCGGCCGCCGACGACCACAGATTGCCGTCGGTGTCGAGCCGCATGCCGTCGGCGCAGCCTGGCGAAATCACGTGGAACACTTCTCCGCCCGATAGGCGCCAGTTTTCGCCGACGCTAAAGACGCGGATGTGCTGCGGATCGCCGCTATGCATGCGGCCGGTATCGGCGACATAAAGCTTTTTCTCGTCGGGGCTGAACGCGAGCCCGTTCGGGCAATTGAAGTCCGTCAGCACCGCCTGCATGGTGCCGGAGGGATCGACGCGATAGACGTTGCAGTGCAGTTCCTGCTCGCTTCTATGTCCCTCGTAATCCGTCGCGATGCCGTAATGGGGATCGGTGAACCAGATGGCGCCATCCGAGGCGACGATGACATCGTTGGGCGAATTCAGCCGCTTGCCCTCATAGCTGTCGGCGATCACCGTGATCGATCCGTCGAACTCTGTGCGCGTCACGCGCCTGCCGCCATGCTCGCAGCTGACGAGCCGGCCCTGCCGGTCGCGCGTATGGCCGTTGGAGAAATTCGACGGCTCACGAAAGACGCTGGTGCCGACACCCGGGATCCAGCGCATGATGCGATTGTTGGGGATATCGGAAAAAAGCAGGCAATTCAGGTCTCCGAACCAGACCGGGCCTTCCACCCAGTCGAACCCGGTGGCAATCTGCTTGACGGGAGCGTTGCCGAGGACGAATTTCCCGAAGGCCGGGTCGATGATCTCGAAGAACGACATTGTGACAATACCTCCCATAATATTACATCGCCAGATCGATGTGTTATCGATAACATATCCAAATGAGTCCGCAAGCAGGGAGGATAGTGCATGAGCCACATTCTGGCGTCGAGTGTCTTGAGCGATGAGGGTGTGATGACGTTGCTGACATCGGCGATTTCGGCCGCCGCCGCGATGGGTCAACCGCAATGCATCGTCATTGTCGATCAGAGCGGCGTGACGCTGTCGATCAGAGCGGCGTGACGCTCGGTTCGTTCCGCATGTGCGGCTCGCGTTTCCAGTCGCTGAAAAGCGCGCTTGCCAAGGCGAGGACCGCTGCCTCGATCGGCGCGCCGAGCCATTCCCTGCCTGAGCATGCCAGGTTGCTGCTGGCTGCCGCAACGCAAGGGGAGGCGACCGGACTGCGCGGCGGCCTGCCGATCCGCTTTTCGGGTACGGTCGTTGGCGGGATCGGTGTCGGATCGGGCTCCGGCGAGCAGGATGAACAGGTCGCCCTTGCTGCCCTCACGGCGATTGGTGCCGATCTCGAATAAGATGAGCCTGTCGGATGAGATCCGCTCTCGTCTGGGCGGATCTCAGGCCGTTCCTCGTCGGTTAGGCAAAGACGATCTGTGCCTTCATAGCCTTGCTGCGATCCGAGGCGATCTCGAATGCGCTGATCGCATCGGCGAGCGGCACCGAATGGGTGATGAGCGGGCGCACGTCGATCAGGCGTTTGCGCATCAGGTCGACGCCGACGGCAAATTCCTCATGGAAGCGGAAGGAGCCGCGCAGTTCCAGTTCCTTGGCCGTGATCGCCATCATCGGTAGCGTCATGTCGCCGCCGAGACCGAGCTGCACGATAATGCCGCGCGGCCTCAGCGCCGCGATCCCACCAACAAGAGCGGCAGCAGCGCCCGAGCACTCGTAGAGTACATCGAAAGTACCCTTGTCGGCCGAATAGGCGGCAAGGGCCTCAGGCTCGTCCTTGGTGTTGATGATCCTGTCGGTGCCTGCTTGCTTTGCGAGCGACAGCGTGAAATCCGAAAGGTCGGTCGCCACGATCTCGGCCGCGCCCGCGCGCCGCGCTGCGAGGATCGACAAAACGCCGATCGGACCGCAACCGGTCACGAGAACCCGCTTGCCGAGCATCTCGCCGGCGCGTCTCGTCGCATGCAGGGTGACGGCAAGCGGTTCTGCCATGGCCGCTTCGCCAGGTGTCAGGCCATCCGCCGGAACGCATTGGATCGCGTCTGCAACCAGCGTCTCGCGAAACGCGCCCTGAATATGCGGAAAGGGCATGGCGCTGCCGTAGAAGCGCATGTTGAGGCACTGATTGTGCAAGCCCTGCTGGCAGTAGCGGCAGGTCCGGCAGGGGCGGGAAGGAGACACGGCGACGAGCTGGCCGATCTCAAGGCCCTCCACGCCGGACCCGAGTGCAACAACAGTCGCGCTGACCTCATGTCCAAGGATCATTGGCTGCTTCAAGCGAACGGTGCCGAAGCCGCCGTGATGATAATAATGTAGGTCGCTGCCGCAGACCCCGCCGGTCGCCAGTCTCAACTTGACCTCTCCAGCGCCCGGTTCCTCCTCCGGATACTCCTCGATCCGCACATCCTTGGCGGCGTGAGCGACAATGGCCTTCATGTCTTTCTCCTCAAAGAACGGGTGTGGGCAGCGGCTGGCCGGCAAAGTGTGCTGCGAGATTGTCGCGCACGAGCTGGCCCATGGCCTTGCGCGTCTCAATCGTGCCGGAGGCATGATGCGGCTGCAGCAGCACATTGTCGAGCGCCAGAAAGCGTGGGTTGAGCTTTGGCTCGCCTTCGAAGACGTCGAGCGCCGCCGATCCCAACTTGCCGGTCTCGAGCGCCTCGAGGAGGGCTTCCTCATCGATATTGGGGGCTCTGGATATATTGATCAGCATACCCTCCGGCCCGAGCGCCTCGATCACCTGGCGTCCGACGATATGGCGGGTCGCGGCCGATGCAGCAAGCGTCACGAACAGGAAATCAGATTGCCGTGCCAGTTCAACGGGATCGGCTACGAACTTCATGTCGGATGCGAAAGATTTTGCCTCGACATCGGAATAGGCGATCTGCAGGTTGAAGCCCTTCAGGCGCTTGGCGACCTCGAAACCGATGCGGCCGAGGCCGAGCACGCCGGCGCGCCGTCCCCAGACGCGGCGCTTGAGGGGATAGAGACCCTTCCCAGCCCAGCTGCCGTCGCGCACCCATGTTTCAGCGCCCAGCATGCCGCGCGATTGGCACAGCATCATGGCGACACCCAGATCGGCAACGTCATTGGTCAACACGTCAGGCGTATTCGTGACACGGATGCCACGTTCGCGGCAGGCTTGCAGATCGACCGCGTCGAAGCCGACGCCATAGACCGAGATGAGCTGCAGATTGGGGCAGGCTTCGATCATGCCGCGATTGGCGCCAAGTTCACCGCGTGTCGCGATCGCCTTGATTGATGGGCCGACCTCGGCCAGAAGCTTGGCTTTGTCGGTAGCCTCGAAATAACGATGGACCTGAAACGCCGCATCGAGCGGTTCCTGATCCCATTGCGGATAGGGCCCGATCTGCAGGATTGGCGGCTTGTCCATCTTTCGTCTCCTCACTTGACATCGAATGTTATCGATAACATAAACAGGGAGAGCAGTCTTTGTCGAGATAAAAAACGGAGGAAACCGTGTCTCTTGGCCTCTTCGATCTGAAAGGGCGGCGCGCCCTGATTACCGGTTCATCGCAAGGTATCGGGCTTGCGCTCGCCAAGGGATTGGCGGCGGCGGGCGCCGAACTGGTGCTCAACGGACGCGACGAGGAAAAGCTCGCCAAGGCGGCGGGTAGCTTCGACGGCAAGGTACATATTCTGCCATTCGATGCCACGGATCATGAGGCCGTGCGCCGCGCGGTGGATGCTTTCGAGGCGGACAAGGGCGCGATCGACATCCTGGTCAACAATGCCGGAATGCAGTTCCGCACGCCGCTGGAAGATTTCCCCGCAGACGCTTTCGAACGGCTGCTGCGCACCAATATATCGAGCGTCTTCAATGTCGGCCAGGCCGTCGCGCGCCATATGATCAAGCGCGGGGCCGGCAAGATCATTAACATTGCCAGCGTCCAGACGGCGCTGGCACGGCCGTCGATCGCGCCTTATACGGCAACCAAGGGCGCCGTCGGCAATCTCACCAAGGGGATGGCGACGGATTGGGCCAAATACGGGCTGCAATGCAACGCCATCGCGCCCGGCTATTTCGACACGCCATTGAATGCGGCGCTCGTCGCCGACGCCGATTTCTCCGCGTGGCTTGAAAAGCGCACGCCGGCTGGCCGTTGGGGGCAGGTCGAAGAACTGGTTGGCGCCTGCATTTTCCTGGCGTCCGACGCATCCTCCTTTGTCAACGGTCATGTGCTTTATGTCGATGGCGGCATCACAGCCTCGCTCTGATAAGGTGCAGCCACGCCGCTTCGTCGTCATGGGCGTCAGCGGCTGTGGCAAGTCCTCGGTCGGTGCAGCACTCGCTGCTCGTCTTGCTGGTGTCTATGTCGATGGAGACGACCTGCATCCGCCGGCCAATGTTGCCAAGATGAGCGTCGGCATCCCGTTGACCGACGCTGATCGCTCGCCATGGCTCAACAGGATCGGCGCGCGCCTGGCACTGGCGGACGATACGGCGCTGATCGGATGCACGGCCCTGAAGCGCGTCTATCGCGATCGGATCTGCTCCCTCGTCGGCGCGCCGGTTTCCTTCATCCATCTTGACGGCACGAAAGAGACCATCCTTCGGCGCCTGGAGGCGCGGCAGCATCATTTCATGCCGTCTGCCTTGCTGGAGAGCCAGTTTGCAGCACTTGAGCCGCCCGGTGCAGACGAGCAAGCTATCACTCTCAATATCGACCAGCCGCTGGATATGATCGTGGCGGCGGTCATCGCCGCATTGGAGGAGGAGCAGTCATGAGCAACAGGGTGGCGCTGATCGGCGCCGGTGCGATGGGCGGTGCCATTGGGGCCCGCCTGGTGGAGACTGGCAACGAGTTGACGGTTTTTGATCTCGACAAGGAGAAGGTGGCGGCGCTCACAGCCAAGGGTGCACATGCCGCCGACAGTGCCGCAGCGGCAGTCGCGGCATCAGATTTCGTCATCCTGAGCCTGAACTCGCCGAAGGTCGTCCACAGCGCGGTATTCGGGCCGGGCGGGGTTGCCGAAGGGGCGAAGCGCGGAACCTTGATCATCGATATGTCGTCGATCGATCCGGATGCGACCAAGGCGCTCGCCGGCGAAGCGGCGGAGAAGGGGTTGCGCTGGGTCGACAGTCCACTCTCCGGCGGCGCTCCGAAGGCGCTGATCGGACAGTTGACCTTGATGGCGGGTGGTGACGCAGAGGACGTCTCGGATGCCCATCACGTGCTGCGCCATGTCGCATCGAACTACACCCATATGGGGCCGGTCGGCGCGGGTCAGACGACCAAACTCATCAATCAGGTCCTCTGCGCATTGAATTTTCTGGCGGTGGCGGAGGCAACGCAACTGGCGCTCGACGCCGGTGTGGATGCCGCCAAGATCCCGCAGGCATTGAAGGGCGGTCGGGCCGACAGCGCCATTCTTCAGGAATATATGCCGCGCTATGTGACCAAGGATTATCGCCGCACCGGCCGGATTGACAACATGGTCAAGGATCTGAACGGCGCCCAGGATCTTGCCCGACGCACCAACACCGCCATGCCGCTGACGGCTGTCTGCGCCGAGATACATCGCATGCTGACGGCCGCCGGCCTCGGCGGCGAGGACCAGGCTGCATTGATGGAATTCTTCAAGGGACCGAACAAGGAGATCGCCGGATGATCACCCGATACACATTATTCGAAGGCAAGGTCAGGGAAGGCGAAGCGGAGGCCTTTCGCGCCGCCGTCATGGAGACGATCCTGCCGAAATGGAAGCAGTTTCCCGGTGCGCTCGACGTACGCGTTACCTTTGCCGAAGCGCGTGACGAGGGGGCTCCGGAATTTCCGATGATCCTCGCCGTCAACTATCCGGACCTGGCGGCTGTCGAAGCTGCCCTTGCCAGCCCCGTGCGTAGCGAAGCGCGGGCGGCAACTGAAGCCGTGCTGTCACGCTTTTTCGAAGGGCGCATTCATCATCACGTGACACTCGCCCATGAGTTCCAGCTATAGGCCAATCTCCTGAGACAATCGTTACGCGGGGCCGAAAGGCTCCGCATTTCTCATTGTCTGGATGGACGAAAGACGCACTTGCTATTAGCGGGGAAGCCATATTACTCTCATGGTAACGATAACATAAGGCCATTGATGAGTAGCAATCGCAAACCGCCCACTATGGCAGACATAGCCCGCGTCATGGGAGTTTCTCCGATGACGGTGTCTCGTGCGTTCAAGGCGGACAGTCTCGTCAGCCCGGAGACCCGGGAAGCGATTCTGAAGGCGGCGGAAGATCTGGGTTATGTTTTCGACAGCACGGCCTCCAACCTGCGTTCGCAAAAGTCCGATTTTGTCGCCGTCACCATTCCCTCCATCAACAACGCCAATTTCGCCGACACGGTCGGCGGCCTTTCCGACACGCTGGCCAAGCGGGGAATGCAGATCCTGCTTGGCTATACGAACTACGATATCGATGAGGAGGAGCGGCTGATCGAGCAGCTTCTGCGCCGCAAGCCGCAGGCTCTCGTGGTGACCGGTGGCTCGCACACGGCGCGAGCGCGCCGGCTTCTACAGACGGTGGCCATTCCGATCATCGAAACCTGGGATATTCCGGCCGATCCGATCGACCACTTTGTCGGTTTTTCCAACATGGCGGTCATGCGCGATATGGTCGACCACTTCGTCGCCTCGGGCTGTCGGCGTATCGCCTTTATCGGTGGTGACGTTCAGCGGGATTCGCGCGGCAGCGAGCGTCGACTTGGCTTCATTGCAGCGATGCAGGCGCATGGCCTCGACGCTTCGAGACTGATCGCCGCCGGGCCTCCGCCAATTTCAATGCGCGAGGGCGCCAATGCCATGGCGAAGCTGATCGAGATCTATCCGGACACAGAGGCGGTCGTTTGCGTTTCCGACCTTGCCGCTTATGGCGCGCTGACGGAATGTCGCCGGCTGGGCGTCCCCGTGCCGGAGCGCTTTTCCATCGGTGGGTTCGGCAATTATGAAATCGGTGAGGTATGCGTACCGACGCTGACGACGATCAATGCCTTTGCCAGGGAAATCGGCGAGCAAACCGCCCAGCTGATCCTCGATATTCTCGACAATGCGCAGCCGGTCGGCAATGTCAGGATTTCAACTCAACTAATCGTCCGTGATAGCAGCCGTCAGCTTCAGCTTGTCCGTTAAGTGAAACGGCGCGGCCCGAAGACCGCGCCATTTCCGCGCAACTGGGATCATTTGCCCCAGATCTTCTTGTACTGATCTCTGTAGCCGTTATCCGGATCGAAGCTGTTCTTCGGGCCGCCGTCGGACTGTATGTTATCTGATGTCACCACATGCAGCGGCGACAGATATCCGGACCACTTCTCGCCGGAAAGGGCGCGATTGAGCTCGTCGACCAACTGCCAGCCCTGGAGATTGAGCGGCTCGGCCACGGTCACTTTCTGATACTGGCCGGCGCGGATGCGCTCATAGGCCGATTGCGAGCCATCGCCGGCGGCGACGTTGATCGGCGCATCGGTTCCGCCCTTGCCGGCGGAGGCGAGCGACGGACCCATGAAGTCGAAATAGAGGTCGTTGATAGCGAGCGAATGGGTCCAGCTGTCTCCATATTTCTGCAGCAGCGACGTGGTCAGCTGCGGCATGCGCTGTGACGTCTCGGCGATCGGCGTGTCGACATATTCCAGCACCTTGCCGCCCAGGCGTTCAATCTCGACCTTCATCCTGTCGGCCTTGGCAATGGCGATCGCATAGGTCGAGTCCGTGAAGATGATCACGCCCGGCTTGCCCTTGGCATCGACGAAGGCCCAGTCGGCGGCCGCCTTCGAGACTTCCATGGCATCGGTGCTGACATTGGCGAACAATCCGTTCTTGTCGTCGGGGCCGATCACCGGGCCTGCGTGCCAAGCAACCAGCGGGATCTTGGCAGCCTTTGCCTCTTCAAGCGCCGGTGCCTGCTCGACCGCATCAAAGCCGTCGATGATGATGCCGTCGGGCTTGAGCGCCATGGCCTGACCGAAAGCGGCCGTGCGTCCGCCGATCGAACCCGCGCCATCGAGAACCTTCACTTGCCAGCCGATGGCCTTGGCGGCTTCCTCGACGCCGTTGCTGACGCCGAGAATGCCGCCGTTCTTGAGATCGCCGGCGAGAACGACAATCGTCTTGCCCGCTTGCGCCTTCGGGCCGGTCGCCGGGCCGTCCCACTTGGTGACCGCCGTTGCGTATTTGTCCACAACGGCTTTCGCATCCACCATCGGATCGGCATAGGCATGGCTGGCGCACAACACGAATACGGCTGTCGTTGCCTGCAGGAATTGTCTGCGTTTCATTTCGTCTCCTCCCATTGGACGTTCAAACTGAGCTAATGTTCATTTCTCCGCTGGCGCGGCGGACAATTGCGGCTTCTGGACCGGGGCCATGCGCCCGGCGTGACTGCGCCGGCGCTGCGTATATCCGGCAATGCCGATGGCAACGAGCAGGGTGACACCATTGAACAGCGGCTCGACATAGAAGGAGCCGCCGAACTGCTGGATGCCGGCGATGCCGACCGCCAGGATGATGACGCCGATCATCGTGCCCCAGACGTTGACGCGGCCGGGCTTGATCGTGGTAGAGCCGAGAAACGCACCGACCAGCGCCGGCAAAAGATATTCAAGCCCGACGCTTGCCTGCCCGATGCGCAGCTTGGAGGCGAGCAGGACGCCGGCAACGGCGGCAAGCGTGCCCGAGGTGACGAAGGCGCCGATGACGAAGCGGCGGACCGGGATGCCGTTCAGGGCAGCGGCCTTCGGGTTGGCGCCGATGGCATAGATGTAACGGCCGATCGGCAGATATTCGAGGACGATCCACATCACGAAGGCAAGCACGAGGACATAGATGCCGGTGATTGGCAGGCCGAATACCATGGTGCCGTTCAGTGCATAGAAACCCTGCGGCAGCATGCCGACCACCTGTCGGCCACCAGTATGCCAGAGCGCGATGGCATAAAGCACGGTGCCGGTGCCGAGCGTTGCGATGAAGCTGTCGATCTTGGCGATTTCCACCAGGAGCCCGTTCAGGAAGCCGGTAAAGGCGCCGAGCAGGATGACGATAAGCACCGCGACGGGCCAGGGTAGGCCGAACATCGTCTGCAGGCTGATCGCGAGCACATGCCAGAGCACGATGCCGTAGCCGATCGTCAGGTCGATGCGGCCCGCCGCCATCGGGATCATCGCCGCGAGCGACAGGATCGCGATAATGGTCTTGTCGGAAATGATCGAGCGCAGATTAAGCATGGTCGGGAAGGTTTGCGGCAGCAGAATGGAAAACAACAGGATCAGCAGGGCCGTCAGGATGACGAGGCCGTAGACCGGCAGAAGACGCTGGATTTTCTGGCCGAAGCTCATTGCCGACAGCTCGGAGCGTGTGGGTTCGAGCGCATTGGATTCGATCGATTGCATGGTTTTCCCCTCCGGTTCAGGCCGCTTCGGATGCAGATGCGGCGGCGATCACCGCCGGTGTTGTCAGGTCGGCGCCGCTGAGTTCGCGCACGATCTGGCCGCGCGAGAACACAAGGGCACGATGGCAGATGTGGGCGATTTCCTCGAAGTCGGTGGAAACGACGAGAACGGCAAGGCCGCCTTCCACCGCCTCGGCGATCAGCCGATAGATATCAGCCTTGGCGCCGACATCGACGCCCGCGGTCGGATCTTCGGCGATCAGCAGCTTCCGGCCCGTCGCCAGCCACCGTCCCACAACGACCTTCTGCTGGTTGCCGCCAGATAGGGCCTCGATCGCAAGGCTCTGGTCGTTGGGCCTGAGGCCGACCCGGCTGCCGAGCGAATAGGCCTTCTCGGCTTCGTTGCGCGGCGAGAGGAACGACATCAGGCCACGCCCGGAGGCGCCAGGATTGAGAAAGGTGTTTTCGCGCAGGCTGAGCGACATCGCGACCGATTCTTCGGTGCGGTCCCTGGCGATCAGGCCGATGCCGGACGCCATGGCGGCGACCGGGCTCGAAAGGTTGGGTTCCACGCCGTTGAGCCGCACCGTGCCGCTCGATGCTTCGCAGCCGAACAGCGCGCGTCCGATCAGTTCCTGGCCCGCGCCTCGCAATCCGACAAGCCCGAGAAGTTCCCCCTGCCGGATATCGAAGGATACCGGCCCGGCGCCGCGGCAGGCGAGATCCTTGACCGAGACGATGGCCGGCCCCGAGCTTCGTTCCGCCTTGACGAACAATTGGTCGGCCTTGCGCCCGACGATCATCCGAATGAGCTCGTCCGACGTGGTTTCGGAAACGGGCTTCTGTCCCACCAGTTGTCCGTCGCGCAGCACGGCGACGCGGTCGGCAATACGGAAGATCTCATCCAGCCTGTGGGAGACGTAGATCATCGCCACGCCGCGCTCCTTGAGCGGGCGAATGGCCGCAAACAGCTTCTCGACCTCATCGGCGGGCAGGCTGGCTGTGGGTTCGTCGAGGACCAGAACATCGGCCTCGACAGCCAGCGCGCGGGCGATCGCCACCAGCGACTTTTCCGTTCTCGTCAGTTCCTGAACGCGCGTCGAGGGATCGAAATCACAGCCGACGAGCTTCAAGGCCTCTGCCGTTCGCCGTTCGGTCGCCCGCCAGTCGATCAGCCGGCCGCGCAGCGAATAGCCCTGCGCAAGCCCGACATTCTCACCCACCGTCATCCATTCGATCAAGCCGAGATCCTGATGGATGAAGGCGATCGGCTGGCGCTGGTTGGGTTGCGGCGGACGATGCTGATATGGCTTGCCGCGAAACAGAATCTGTCCGCCGTCCGGCCTGTAGATGCCTGCCAGTGTTTTGATGAGCGTCGATTTTCCCGCGCCGTTTTCGCCGAGAAGCGCGAGGATTTCACCCTGCTTCAGATCAAGCGACACATTCGACAGGGCACGCGTTCCACCAAACTCCTTGGTGATACCGCAGAATTCGAGCAGCTTTCCGTCGTCCATCCCGCTCCTCCCAAAGCTTCGATGGGAAGAGGCTATGTTATCGATAACATTCCGTCAAGAGGCTCCACGCTGGCATGATGCTTCCCGCCGGTTCCGTGCGTTGATGGGAAGGTTGTCGTGCGGCAGCAGGGATGAACTTCTTTATGATTAAAATAAATCTCCAGATGTTCGCAATCATCACATGAATATCGAAACAATCGCTAATTTAATTCATGGTACTAATCACGGCAGTACTATTGCTATTTGGGTACAATATTTCTTGGGTAGTGCTTTTCGGCCAAGAATGCTCTAGTGTTAATTTACAGCAAGGGTGTAAATTAAGATATACTCGCGTTGTCGTTGAGCAATATCTCGGGAGGCGCGCCCTTGGGCGCTGGAGAGGGCTATATTTGAGATACGCTACTCAATCCATGTTCAAGCTCGAAGATGCCGATGCCGAGGAGATGACGGCACACTATGCCAGGACCTTGTTTCCCGCCGTCGTCGAACCTTTGCATCGGCGCGCGCTGATCTCAGTTGAAGACCGTCATTACACGGTGGGCTATTGCAGCATCTGGAACGGTAAATGTAATTCCGGCATGAGCGTATCACTCTCGGGCGGCCCGGATGCCTACGGGCTTTACATTCCATCCTCGGGCGGGATGGCGATCGATGTGGGATCCAGGGAGCTTGTGTCGAAGCCGGGCGAGGGGCTGGTGGGTGATATGTCCTCGTTCGAAAAGCTGACATTGCACGAGCAGCGCAGCCATATGGGGATTGCGTTCGAGAAATCGGCGCTTATCCGGCAATTGAGTGAACTGCTCGACGCCCCTGTACTCGACGATCTGGAATTTACCGATACCGTCGACCTGTCGTCGGCAAGAGGCATGCAGATCGCGACCCTTGGAAATCTTATCTGGCAGAGCCTGACGGTGGAAGATGCTGACCGATCCTCCTCCGCATTCACTGAGCATCTGTTGCAGGCGATGATGATCGCGCTGCTCGAAGCCGTGCCGCACAACTATTCGGAACGAATGCTGAAGCCGGCTTCACCGGCCATACCCAGAAGGTTGAAACGGGCGATAGAATACATGCATGCCAATGTCGGCTCGAATATGGGTATCGCCGAAATCGCGCGTGAGGCCGGCACGAGCGTTCGTGCGCTGCAAGCCGCCTTTCAGCAGTTCAAGAATACGACGCCTCTCAGCTACTTGCGAACGATACGCCTACAAGGCGCACGCGGGGCATTGATGGATCCGGCCCGTTGTCAAGCGGTCGCCGAAATTGCGCGGAGTTGGGGATTTTCACATATGGGGCGCTTTGCCGCCCTCTATCATCAAGCTTTCAGCGAAATGCCCTCCGACACAGCCAGGCTGCGCCGACGCGACGACCCATAGGGGCATTCGGCATTTGCATCGTCAATACGGACAGGCACCGACGGGTTGGAACTATTCGCCGACGGCGACTTGATGGATCTTTCCGGTCTCGTCCGTACCGTGAAGGACGTTAAGCCGGACGAAGTATGTTCGTGCCATGTGGCTGATGCTGCAGCAGGACGTCGCTGACGACTATGTCATTGCGACCGGTCGGACGACGACCGTGCGCGACATGTGTGCCATCGCCTTTCAGCATGTCGGCCTGAAGATGGAGGATCATCTGGTGATCGATCCTCAACTCTTCCGCCCGGCGGAAGTGGATGTGCTGCTCGGCAACCCGGAGAAGGCTCGCAAGACGTTTGGATGGGAGCCGAAAATCAGCCTCGAAGAGATGATTGTCGAAATGGTCGAGGCCGACCTCAAGCGGTTGGACAAGTAAGACTCTCTAGCGGATGGCGAGGCAGCTCATGCCGAGGGAACATCGAATTCTTGTAACAGGCGCGAGCGGCTTCGTGGGCTCGTGGCTGTTGCATGAGCTCAACAAGCGACGGCTGGAGTTGGGTACGGAGCTGACCGTTCTGACCGCCGGTCAAAGCGATGTATCGGACTGGAAGACCGAAATTGCGGATCGGGAGCAGGTGGCGACCTTGATCCGCGATTGCCGCCCGACGGC
>Ga0209233_1000342_pt1 | contig 45690 bp, 48 predicted proteins | sample AraplaCL_Cvi_mCL_FD_184269 | JGI IMG/M metagenome (GOLD analysis project Ga0209233, IMG submission 184269) | Arabidopsis root microbial communities from the University of North Carolina, USA - plate scrape CL_Cvi_mCL (SPAdes) (version 2) | ecosystem: Host-associated > Plants > Roots > Endosphere...
CGATCCTGGCGGTTGGCGCGGGCGAGGAGCGGGCGGTGGTGAAGAAGGGCGAGATCACAATAGCGACCGTGATGTCGGTGACGCTGTCGACCGATCATCGTGCGGTCGATGGCGCGTTGGGAGCCGAGTTGCTCGGCGCCTTCAAGCGCTTGATCGAAAGCCCGATGGGCATGCTGGTCTAGCCTGATTTCGGCAGACCTCGCCCCCACCTCGATCACCGACTTGTCAGGCGTCAGTCGGCGTCGATCAAGTTCCGGCGCTTGAAGCTGCCGCTATTTCGTTCCACATCGGACGGGATGAACGGCAAGATGCGGGAATGGTTTCGGAATTGGCGATGGGCCCTGGCCGCATCGCTGTTCCTGCATGCCCTCATCGGAACGTTCCTGTTCTTTGGCTTGCCGAGGCCTGAGCAGCAGCCGGATCAGCAGGAACAGCCGGTCAATGTTGCGATCGTGCCGCCGCCCGAGCAGCCAAAGCCCAAACCTGCTCCCAAGCCGCCGGAGCCTGAAAAGAAGGCTGAAAAGCCACCCGAACAAAAGCCACCGGAACAGAAGCCGCCTCCGGAGCCTAAGAAGCTGCCGGACGATCAGGTTCTGAAACGCGTTTTTCAATACGGCCAGAAGGATACCGGGCCGGAAAAATCGCTCAACGGCAGCAGTGCTCAAGCCAACACGCCGCAGCCGGCCAAGGATACGGCCGCGAAGCCGCCAGCCGAGGCGAAGCCCGCGCCAAACCCGCCTCCAAGTCCCGAGCAGCAGGCAGAGTCCAGCAAGGCCGACCAGAAGCCTGAAGCAGCCCAGGCTGAGGCCAAGCCCACGCCAAGCGAGGAGAAGCCGGTAACCGAGGACGCCGATAAACAGCCGCCGGACAAACAGGAGGCGGCGCCGCAAACCGAGGAGAAGCAGGCAGTCTTGGCGCCAAAGCCGTTGGCGGCCGAAACTGGAGGCAAACCCGCGCCTCCATCCTCGACCCAGAAGGCAAAGCCGAAACCGGCAAAGCCAATGAAGTTCAAATCCGCAAGAGCTTTGACAGCCCCCCGCGCTGGCATAGGGATGTCAAATCCCACGAACAACGAGGCTGCCGGATCGCAGATCTATTCCGGCCTTCCAGGCGTCAGGAAACTTTTTTCGCAGGGTGCGACCGGCAATATGGACGCCACAAGCTCGATGGAGAACGTGCCGCGCGATCAGCGTGTCGCCAACCTGTGCGCCAACGTGCTGAACCAGGAACTGCAGGGCGCCGATTATTCGCCCAGGTGGCTGCCTACCATTCCGTTGAAAATCGGCAACGTCCTCAATCCGCCGCAAGCCGCCTTCAGCACGGCAACCCAGTGGTTCGACCTGACCTTCCGCTGCGAGGTCGACGCCGATGCAACGAGGGTCCTGTCCTTCAACTTCCGCGTGGGGCCATTGGTCCCTCCGGGCGAATGGGCCAGTCGTAAATTTCCGAGTCTCCGCTAGAGCAGCCCCCGCGAGGGGGAGAGCCTTCGCCCGGAATTGCCTGAAAACAGGGGAGGCGGGGCGTTTCGCTGTTTCCGCGAAACGCCGTGGATCAGGCCGGCACCCCGAGCCTGGCCAACTGCCGACTGACGTCATGCCAGTCGGCGCAGATGAATTCGGCTCCGGCGGCCGTCAAGCGTGCCGAGTGTTCGGGATAAGTGTGACCGCCGCCGGTATAGCCGATCGCGGTCATGCCGGCCGCCACCGCTCCCTGCACGCCCAACGGCGAATCCTCGACCACGATGCAGTCGGCGGGCTTGGCTCCCATCTTCTCCGCGGCATAGAGGAAGATATCGGGCGCCGGCTTGCCGTTCTTCACCATCGAGGAGGAAAAGATCGCCTCGCCGAAGAAACGCGACAGCCCGGTCACGGACAGGCTGTGGTTGATGCGTTCGATCGAGGATGACGAGGCAACGCAGCGGTCGCCGGCAAGCGCGCCGAGGAACGGCACGATGCCCGGCGTCGGCTGCAGTTCTTCGGAAAAGAGCAGCTTGGTCTCGGCCCATATGTCGCCATCGGCGGCGGGCGGGAACTGGTGGCCGGTCAGCTCCTTGATTTTGACGATGATGTCCGACTGCTTCATGCCGATGCATTGCGCGATGATGCCGCCGTGGACACCGGGCATGCCGTGCTTCTCATAGACGCGTTCATAAGCTTTGGCGGCCAGCGGTTCGCTGTCGACGAGGACGCCGTCGCAGTCGAAAATCATCAGTCTAGCTTGCGCCACGCGCCACTCCCGGCTTCGGTTTGGAATCCGCACATCGCTATCGATAAAAAGTCAGATGTTCAATAGCGGAGCCACCCGTTCCCAACGCTTCAAAGTTGGCGCAGAGCCTCGCTTACCGGCGAAGAACCAAGCGCGCGCTGCATGGCCTGACGCGACTGGGCGCGGTCGGGTGTGATCCAGTTGGGCTCGGCGCCGAGGAAGCGGTCAAGGAAGGCGACCGCATAGGCGGGCATTTCCGTCGCGTTCTCGCGGTAGGACCACCACGTGCGCAGATCATCGGCGCATTTGTCGATGCTGGGCGCCGTGCCGAACTCCTGTTCATGCACGGCAAGGATCGCTGAGACGCAGTAGTTCGTGTAGAGGAAACCTTCCGGCCAGAAGCGGACGATTTCCGCCGTGCCGGCATTGGCCTCCGTTTCGATCATCTCGGTGAGGCCGGAGATTTCACGAGCCGGCCCTTGCCGGATCAGCTCGCGCAGCACCAGCCCGGCAGCGAAGACGATGAAGTCGGCGCGGTCTATCGCGGCGAATCGCTTCTGAGCTTCCATGACCTCGATCCAATCGAGGAAGGCTCGCGTCAGCTTGGCCTCGTCGATCTCGAAGCGGACGCCAAATGTTTCCGACACCACCTTGGCGCTGCTGCGGAAAGTGGCGCGAAACCAGCGCAACTGCCGCAGCCGGTGGCGAAGGTCCGGCATCAGCGCCAGTTCGTGCCTGAAGGGCAGATCCATGTCTCATATCCCGTTTGACCACAGGCTAGCACAGGCACCGACGATGCCGAAATCGCCCAGCCGCCTGTGGAGCATTATGGCCGCTAATATAATACATGTTGACATTCGAGGAAACAAATGTTCTCACTTTCGGGTCGTCTCGGCTCCGTTCAATATGTGCCGAAGAAAGCGACTCGGGAGGAAACCGATATGGCGATCTGGCAGTGGGCGCTGCTTCTGCTGTTTGTTGTCTGGGCGCTGCAATCGCTCGGCGTCTGGCTGCAGATGCGGCATTACTCGGATGTCTTCAAAGGTGTCACCGGAGAGTTCAAGGACGGTTTCGTCGGCGCGGGCAATTTCCGCGGCCGTCTCGCCAAGGGCACGATCGCGCTCATCGTCGTGACGCCTGACCTCATCGTGCGCCGCATGATGGTCATGAGCGGCCGTTCGGTGCTGACCAAGTTCAAGCGACATGAAGAATTCGAGGGCATCCCCCTCGATCGACTCCGGTCCAACCCTGCGATCATGGGGGAGGGGGAACCCGGTGTGGCCGAGGCCGTGAAACGGGCGATCGAGCAGATCGACCGCGCACGGTCGGAGCCGGGGAAGAAGCCGGGCCTGTCCGGCTTGAATGTAGCAAGGGCATAAACGGACGCCGGCCGGCTGGGAATGACCGGCAGGGTCATAAGGAGGAGCAATGTCTGTAATTTCGTTATTGGCGCAGCATGCCGACCTGGCGGTGCATAACCTGCATGTCGCAGGCACCATGGTCTCGGATGCTGCCTGGCACGGCAAACTCGGCATCGAGCGCGCCACCGATCATCTCGTGGTCCTGGCGCAGGCGAATGCGCCGGTCACCGCCGATCAGTTGAAGGAACAGCTGAAGAACGTGCAGCAGGAAGAGCAGCTCGGCTGGCTGACTGCGATCGGCAAATATTTCATCGGCATTTTCCAGAAGGGCGGCGAAGTGTTCGCCGGCTTCGTCACCGGCATCATCCCGACGCTGGTGGTGCTGATGACCGCCTTCTACGCCGTCACCGAACTGGTCGGCGAGGAGCGCGTCCATGGCCTGGCTCGCGGCGCCGGCCGCATCGCGCTGACGCGCTATACGGTGCTGCCGGTCCTGGCGGTGTTCTTCCTCACCAACCCGATGGCTTACACCTTCGGCTCGTTCCTGGAAGAAAAGCACAAGCCCGCCTTCTATGACGCGGCGGTGTCCTACGTCCATCCGCCGCTTGGCCTCTTTCCGCATATCAACCCCGGCGAATATTTCGTCTGGGGCGGCATGCTTGTCGCGCTGCTCGACCTCGAGAAGCGGGGCGTCGTCCCCGGTGGCTATCACGTCAAGGTGGCCATCTGGTACGCCATCGTCGGCCTCGTCGTCATCCTGCTGAAGGGCATCCTGACCGAGCGCATCACTGCCATCATGGCGCGCCGCCAGGGCGTCGTGCTCTAAGGGCGGGAGGACACCATGGCCAAGACATATAAGGCAGTAAGGATCTCCAGGGGCTCCACCGGTTGGGGTGGCCCGCTGGTCATCGAGCCGACCGACCAACGCAACAAGATCGTGTCGGTGACGGGCGGAGGCATCCACCCGGTGGCGCAGCTCATCGCCGATATGACCGGGGCGCAGGCAGTCGACGGCTTCAAATCGCCGCCGATCGAAAGCGAGATGGCGGTCGTCGTCGTCGACTGCGGCGGCACCGCGCGCTGCGGCGTCTATCCGCGCAAGCGTATCCCGACCGTCAATCTGACGCCGGTCGGCCAGGCGGGTCCGCTCGCCCAGTTCATCACGGAAGACATCTACGTTTCGGGCGTGAAGCCGGCCAACGTCACAATGGCGGACGGATCCGAAGCGGTGACCACTGCGGGGGGAGCAGCATCGATGAGTTCAAGCAACAACACTCCAGCCGCGGCGCCACAGCCGATGCCGAGCGAAGGCGGGCTTATCGGCCTGATCAGCTCGATCGGCCGCGTCATGGGCCGTGTCGTCGGTATCTTCTTCAATTCCGGCCGCCGCACCATCGATCAGGTCGTGCGCAACGTGCTGCCCTTCATGGCCTTCGTGACCATGCTGATCGGCTTGATCCTCTACACCGGCATCGGTGACGTGCTTGCGCAGCCGATGGGTCCGCTGGCCAACAACATCGTCGGCCTGCTGGTCATCTCGGCCATCTGCGGCTTGCCGTTCCTGTCGCCCATCCTGGGGCCGGGCGCTGTCATCGCGCAGGTCATCGGCGTCGCCATCATCGGACCGCAGATCGCCAACGGCACCATCTCGCCCGCAATGGCTCTGCCGGCGCTGTTTGCCTACAACACCCAGGTGGGCTGCGACTTCGTTCCCGTTGGTCTGGCGCTCGGTGAGGCCAAGCCGAAGACGATCGAAATCGGCGTGCCGGCGGTGCTGATCAGCCGCCAGATCATGGGCCCGGTCTCCGTGCTGATCGCATGGGTCGTGTCCCTGATCGTATTCTAAGACATCCAACAACGAGGTTCGCCATATGTCGGTTTTTCTCAAGACACGGGTCACAGCGATTGGACCCGAAGTGGCGGACCTCGCCGAGGGCGGCGTGGTCATCCTGTTCGCGGATGGCTCGCCTCCCGAACTGGCCGAGGTTTCCGTGCTTCACCTGACGGAGCAGGGACCCAGCGACGACGCGCCGCAAAAGGGTGCCTCGATCACGCTCGGGCCGGTTTCGGCGACGATAACGGCGGTTGGCTCCACCGCATGGAGCAAGGTCCGGGAGATGGGCCACGTCGTCATCTCCTTCAACGGAGCAACCGAGGCCGAAAGGCCCGGCGAAGTCTGCGCTTCCGAGGTCGATACGGGAGCGCTCGTGGCCGCGCTGACGCCAGGCGCTGTCATCACCATCGCCGCCTGATAGGATTTGCGCCGTCTGGCGCCATAAACTGGAGCAATTCCAGGAAAAACGTGAAGCGGTTTTTCCGTTGGGAATTGCGTCAAGACAAAGAGTATTGCCATGGAACGCTCGACCATCGTCAGAGTGCATGAGGGTCTGCACGCCCGTCCCGCCACGCGGTTCGTGAAACTCGCCAAGGGTTTCGAATCCGATGTCGAGCTGGTCAAGGACGGCAAGGCGGTCAGCGCCAAGAGCTCGGTCAAGCTGATGCTGCTGGCGGTCAAGGAGAACCAGGAAGTCACCGTGCGCGCCAATGGCGCCGACGCGATCGAGGCGGTCGAGGCGCTGATCGGCTATCTCGAGAATCCGCGCGCCGGCCTCGATGACGAGCATGAAGCCGGTGAATCCGGCTCGGAACCCGCCGCACCGGCCCCGGAGGCCGCACCGCAGGCTGCCGCACCGGCGGATGGTACACCAAAACTCCAGGGCGTCGCCGCCAGCGAGGGCGTCGCCATCGGGCTGGCCTTTGCCCATTTCCCGCCCGAGATTGCGGGACCGGGACGACGCCTTCAGGCCGATGAGATCGAGGGCGAGCTCGAGCGCTTCCGCGGCGCCGTCGCCACCGTCCAGGCGCGCATGGACCGTACGCTTGCCGGGAACAATCTCTCCGCCGGCGACCGTGGTATCGTCGCCGCCTTGCGTGACATAGCCGCCGACGACAGCCTGACCGGTGAGGTCGAAAGGCTGATCGGGGGCGGCGACGACGCGGTGTCGGCCGTCATTGCCGCCGCGGCCACCATCGCCGCCGATTTCAGCGCGGTCGATGACCATTATCTCAACGCCCGCGCCGACGACGTGCATGCCGTCGGCCGGCAGATCTGCCTGGTCCTGCTCGGCCAGGACGAGGTCAGCCTGGAGACGATCCCTCAGGGCGCGATCCTCATTGCCGACGATATCGGCGCCTGGGATCTGGCGCGGGCGCCGCTGAAGCGCATCGGCGGCGTTGTCTGCGGCCATGGCGGCGCCACCTCGCACATCGCCATCATCGCGCGCTCGCACGGCATCCCGGCGGTGCTGGGTCTCGGCGACAAGATCAATGAATTGCGCGGTGCAAGGGAAGTCGCGATCGACGGCAATGGCGGGCATGTGATCGTCGACCCGGATGACGCGACACGCGCCGATTTCACCCGGCGCGTCGATGCCGCGGCGCAGGAACGTGCCGGCCTCAAGGTGTTCAAGGGCGTGACCCCGACGCGCGCCGACGGCACGGTGATCGAGGTCGCCGCCAATATCGGTTCGCTGGAGGAGATCGAGGCGGCGCAGGAAGCCGGCGCCATGGGTGTCGGGCTGTTCCGCACCGAACTGCTATTCATGCGTCACATGCACCTGCCGTCGGAAGACATGCAGGCCGAGACCTACAGCGCCCTGGCCAAGGCGTTCGCGCCGCATTCGGTGATCGTGCGCACGCTCGACATCGGCGGCGACAAGCCGATCGCCGGCATCGAATTTCCCGACGAGGAAAACCCGTTCCTCGGCTGGCGCGGCATCCGCATGTGCCTGGACCGGCCCGACATCTTCAAGCGTCAGCTGCGGGCGCTGCTGCGCGCGGCCGTCCACGGCAACGTCAAGGTGATGCTGCCGATGGTTTCGGAGATTTCCGAAGTCACGCGTACACGTACGCTGGTCGAGGAATGCGCGGCTGAACTCAAGGCCGAAGGCGTACCACATGCCGGATTCGACCTCGGCGTAATGATCGAGACGCCGGCCGCCGTACTGGTCGCGCCGGCGCTGGCAAAGGAAGTGGCGTTCTTCTCCATCGGCACCAACGACCTGACCCAGTATGTCATGGCCGCCGATCGTCTCAATCCGACCGTCGCCAAGCTCAACGACGTCACCAACCCGGCGGTGATGGCGGCGATCGAGCTGACGGCCAAAGCGGGCGTCGCCGCCGGCATCATGGTGGGCATGTGCGGCGAGGCCGCCGGCCGACCGGATTTGATTCCGGCCTTCGTCAAGATGGGCCTGACCGAGCTCAGCATGAGCCCGGCCTCGATCCAGCGCGCCAAGAAGACCATCGCGGCCATGGCGCCCGAGCGATAGCCAGCCTCTCGCGGCGGTTACGTCAGATGCGCGAGCAGGGTGGCGAGAACCGGTGTCAGTTCCTGCACCGCGTTCGCCTGGGCGCAGGCCTGGCGGATGCGATCCTCCCGCACCTCGGCCGCCAGCACCGCGATTTCGAGAATGTCCGGCTCGGGCGTGTGGCCATCGGCCTTGGTCGCCAGCCCGCAGGCAAGCACCACAGGCGCGAGGCACCTGATGTCGAGGGACCGATCGCCGGCTACGGCCGGGCCGGTCCCAACCTCGCCCGGCTGGACCGGCCGGTGGTTGAGGCACTCGACGAGCAGGGCCGCGCAGGCCGCCGCGACCTGATCCGTGGATGCCGCGTCCGCCGTCGCGGCCGCCAGAATATCGGCGTGGCGCTTGCGCGTCGCGACGTGCACTGCCGAAAAACTCGCCTCGTGAACGCGGGGATTGTCGACGCCATAGCCAGCGAGGACCGCGCGCGTCAGATAATACATGTCACGCCTGAACTGGCGCTCGCCGCCTATCTGCCGGTCCTCATTGCCTTGCGGGAAATAGACCCGCAGGCTTTTGACGGTGGTGCCGTCGACCTTGAGCGGCCGCGAATGCGGAACGAAGGATTCGGCGATCGTCAGCGCCTCGTCGACGGCGCTCGCGGCGTGACCAAGCAGGCCGCGGCCCGGAAAGGGCGGCAGGTTGCTCGCGGTATCGTGCGAGGCTTCACCGGAGCTGTCGTGTCGGCTCTGGCGGATGGCGTCGCGCAGTTCCCGAAGCCGGTCCTTCAGGTTGGCGCGGACATCTTCGGAGATTTGTCGCAGCATCGCCAATCGCCTCGAAACGCTGAAGCCGGTCGCGGCTCAGGGGCGCCAGTCGCCCACTCTAGATTGTTCGTATCGATTGGTAGATCAATAGGCCATATTTAACCAGCATGCAGAATCGGCGACGGCAGTCGTATCGCCGGAGTGGGAGGGGAAGTTGGGCAGGCGACGGCAGGGCGAACCCGAAAACGGCAGGGCGGCGGACGGATCCGAGCAGATCGTCAGCGAAAGCCGCACCGATCGGCTCAGGATCCGCGCCGCCTGGATGTATTTCGTAGAGCAGATGACGCAGAACGAGATCGCCGACGTGCTTGGCGTCGGCCGCGTCACCATCGTGCGCATGCTGGCGGAGGCCAGGTCCCGCAACGAGGTGAAGATCACGATTGAAAGCGAGCTCTCCGAGATCGTGCGGCTGGAGCGGGCGCTGGAAAAGACCTTTGGTTTGCAGCAGGCGCTGGTGGCACCGCTCACCGACCCCAATGCCGATCCGATCCCGGCCATCAGCGCCAAGACCGGTATGTTCCTGTCCGACGCGATGAAGTCAGGCATGCAGGTAGGCGTCGGCTGGGGCAGGACCTTGTTCAGCACCCTGCCGTTCATCAGCGCCAAGTCGCTGAACGATTTCAAGGTGATCTCGCTGCTCGGCGGCGTCGGCGTCGTGCGTCGGTTCAATCCGGCCGAATTCGCCTGGCGCTTCGCCCAGATCTTCCAGGGCGACGGCTATCTGATCCCGACGCCCGCCGTCGTCGACAGCGTCGAGACAAAGATCGCGCTGGTCGAACGCTGCGGCCTGCAGGAGGTTTTTCAAATGGCCGATGCGCTCGACGCCGTTCTTTTGAGCGTCGGCGGCATCGCCTCGGCCACAACCTTTTCCCGTGGCGGCTTTCTCAAGGAGGCGGACCGGGAGGCCCTGGTCGAGCGTGGCGCGGTCGGCGACCTTCTGTTCCATTTCTACAATCGCCACGGCGATCTGGTCGACCATCCCGTCAACAGCCGCGTCATGTCGGTGGAGGTCGACCGCTTGCGCAGGGCGCCGATTCGCATCCTGACCTCCGGTGGCGAGGAGAAGACGGATGCGCTGCTCGGCGCCATGCATCTGATCGCGCCGACCATCCTGATCACCGACGAGGAAAGCGCACGCCGCATGCTGGCCGCGCATGGCGGGTAAGCGCGGCGGGCACAAGTTCGCCTCGCGCGCTGTCCATGTGGGGGATTTCAAGGATTTAAATGGTCGGAGTGGCCGGATTCGAACCGACGACCCCTTGACCCCCAGTCAAGTGCGCTACCGGGCTGCGCTACACTCCGGACCGGGTGGCGATGTATCGTGATAACCCGGTGCGGGTCAACCGAATTCGGCACCTATCGCGCAGGTGAAATCGCAAGCGGAGACACTGGCCTTGCCAACCGCAATTCCCGCTGGTGCCGGTACTCCAGCGCGATCGCGCCCCAGACCAGTCCGAGCAGCAGATAGAGATGGCGCCAGTGGTCGATGTCGATGAAGGTGCCGAGGCCGATATTGCCGAGATAGGCGACATAGGCGCACAGCAGATAGGGCTGCCATGGCCGGTCGCGCAGAAGAATGCGGAAGCCGGCGCCGATCGTCCACAGGGTCAGCGTCAGGAATGAGACGAAACCCAGCCAGCCATAGTCCATCAGCGCCTTCAGCCAGATGTCGTGCGTGTCCTCGCCATAGATCGTGCCGAAGACCAGCGGGCCGATGCCGAACGGATGCTCCATCGCCAGTTGGAAGCCGATCGTGTAGCGGGCGAAGCGGCCAAGCCGCGCCGAATCGTAGCTTTGCTCGAGTTGCGCGCGCTGGGTGAACATGTCCGACACGCCGGGCAGTTGCAGGATGACGATGAAGGCGATGACCAGCAGCGCCAGGGCCGCGATCGTCATCACCACGACCCGCAGCCGGAACTTGCCGCTGGCGCTCTGCAGGAACAGGCAAGCGGTGAGCAGCACAGCCGACACCGCGAACATGCCCCAGGCGCCGCGCGAGAAGGAGAAGAAGATGCCGGCGGTGATGATGAGCAGCGGCATCGCCAGAAGCGGCATGCGCGATACCGGTCCGGTCAGGAGCAGATAGAGCAGATAGGTTCCAGGCAACACCAGGAAGGGCCCGAACACGTTCGGATCCTGGAAGGCGCCGGCGGCGCGGTCGTATTTGGTGAAGATTTCCGAGCCCGGAAAGGCATGGAAATAACCGGCGATGCCGAGCGTCGACGTCGCCACCGCCGACACGACATAGGCGATGAAGATCAGCCGGTAGAGGCTCGGTTGGACGGAGGTCACCGAAGCGAAGAACACCGCGCTGAAGGCCAGGAACAGCGAGACGGCGAGATAGAGCGGCGTGTTGGCGAGATCAGCCATCTGCGTCATGGCGATCATGCCGCCGATATTCATCGCCACGAGCAGGACCAGCAGGGGCACCACGGCGCGGGAGATTCTGAGGCCGAACAGCGCCCAGACCGCGATCAGCCCCGCCATGTAGATCTCGTAGGGCGCGGGCTCGCTGATGACGAAGCCGGAGAGCAGGATGCCGATGGCGATCGCCGCCGACGCGATCAGCGAAATCAGCTTGGCGTTGACCGCTGAAGCCGGCAACTTGCTGACCGCCGGCAACTCATGGGCGACGGCGCTCAATAGGCGTTTTCCGTGTTGAGCAGGCGGATTGGCGTCAGGAACAGGATGCGCAGATCGAACAGCATCGACCAGTTCTCGATATAGTAGAGGTCGTATTCGGTGCGCATGCGGATCTTTTCGTTGGTGTCCATCTCGCCGCGCCAGCCATTGATCTGCGCCCAGCCGGTGACGCCGGGCTTGACCTTGTGGCGTGCGAAATAGCCGTCGACCACCTCGTTGTAGAGCAGGTTGTGCGACTGTGCGGCGATGGCGTGCGGGCGAGGCCCGACAAGCGAAAGCGAGCCGAACAGCGAGTTGAAGAACTGCGGCAATTCGTCGATCGAGGTCTTGCGGATGAAGCGGCCGACGCGGGTGACGCGCGGATCGTTCTTGGTCACCGTCTGCTTGGCGGTCGGATCGGAACGGTCGGCATACATCGAGCGGAACTTGTAGACCTCGATGATCTCGTTGTTGAAGCCGTGCCGCTTCTGCTTGAACAGCACCGGCCCCTTGCTGTCGAGCTTGATGGCGATCGCGGTGGCGAGCATCACCGGCGAGAAGAGGATGATGCCGACGAGCGAGAAGACGATGTCGAAAGCGCGCTTGGCGACCGAATCCCAGTCGTTGATCGGCTTGTCGAAGATATCCAGCATCGGCACCGAGCCGATATAGGAATAGGCGCGCGGCCTGAATTGCAGCGCGTTCGAATGCGCCGACAGCCGGATGTCGACCGGCAGCACCCAGAGCTTCTTGAGGAGCTGCAGGACGCGCGATTCGGCGGTCAGCGGCAGCGACACGATCAGCATGTCGATGCGGGCGATACGGGCGAATTCGATCAGCTCGGAGATTGTGCCGAGCTTCGGATAGCCGGCGACGATCGGCGGCGAGCGCTTGTCGCCGCGATCGTCGAAGATGCCGCAGATGCGGATATCGTTGTAGGGCTGCTTCTCGACCGAGCGGATCAGCAGCTCGGCAGCCTTGCCGCCGCCGACGATGAGCGCGCGCCGCTCCATGCGGCCATCGCGCGCCCAGCGCCGGATGAGCCTGGACATCACCAGCCTCAGGCCGAAGATCAGCAGGAAGCCGACCGCGAACCAGGTGCCGAACAGCAGGCGCGAATAGTCTCCCGATGCCTTCATGGCGAAGGCGGTGAGCGCCATCAGCGCGAAGGTGCCGGCCCAGACGAGCAGCACGCGGCCGAAATTGGCGAGGGGGCGCATCAACGCCGATATCTGGTAGCAGTCGGTGACGTCGAGCAGCACGACGGCCAGGAATGAGGACGCGGCGATGGTCAGCGGGTATTGCCAGGCCAGATAGTTGAAGAAGCCGACATAGTAGAAATAGACGCAAAGTCCCGACAGGAAGAGCACCGCGAACTCGACCATGCGCAGCACGCCGCTGACCATGATCGGCGACATGGTATCGCGCCGGTATTGCGAGGCGACCTGGCGCGCCACATCGTTGATCCCGCCAGGCTTTTCGCTCTCGGAGGGAGCGTCGTAATTGCGTACCGCATCCATGGAAAAGCGGTGCGCGGGGTCGATCTCATTCATGGGAACTGTCCGCGAGCTTCGCGCAATTGCATAGCAAAAGAGAGCTAAGAAAGCCTTGAAACAACCGATGGTTTTGGAGCTGTTGTGCTCGCCGCGGTCTACTTGTTCAGTGCGGCGAAATAGGCCTTCTCGATCTCGGCCGCCATAACGTCCGCTCCGAAGCGGGCCTTGAGCTCGTCGGTCTGCGGCATCACCTTCCGGTAAGCCTCGCGGTCGCCGAGCGCTGTTCCCATCCTTGCCGCGAGTTGCGACGGGTCCGGCCGGATCAGGGCAGGGGAGCTTTCGCCGAAGATTTCCGGAATGCCGCCGACGGCGGTCGCGATCATCGGCATGCCGGCGGCAAGGGCTTCGAGCACGATATAGGGCATCGCCTCCGCGCGGGACGGCACGACGATCAGTTCAGCCAGCGCGAAAGCGTCCCTTGCCGGCATCGGCGGCAGGAAACGGACGTGGCTCTGGAGACCGAGCCGTTCGACCTGCGCGTGGTAACGCGGCAGGTCATCGCCGTCGCCGACCATCACGGCGCTCAAGGGACGGCCGACCGCGCCGCCGGCCGAAGCCAGCGCATCGATGAAGATGTCGGGGCCTTTCAGGTCGCGCATCATGCCGATGTACAGAAAATCGGCGGCATTCGCCGCCGTCGCCACCGGTTCGAATTCGGCCGCGCGCAGGCCGTTATAGACCAGCCGGTTGGGTATGGGCGGCTCACCGACCTTGCGGCGGTAGGTGTTGCGCTCGTAATCGGAAACGAACAGCAGGCAGTCGGTGAAGCGCGCCATGAAGCGCTCCAGGCCGAAGAACAGCTTTCCGGTCGCTGTCGTTTCGTCATAGTGGAGCGAGCCGCCATGCGGCGAATAAAGGCGGGCAACGCGAGACCTTGATACCCGCAACAATGAGCCGAACAGCCGGGCATAGGCGCCACCCTTGGCGCCGTGCCCGTGCAGCACGTCCGGCCGCAATTCCTTGATGATTCCGTAGGTGCGCCAAGCCGAAGCGAGATCGCCGGGCCCGACATGGCGCTGCATCGGCGTGCGATGAATGCCGAGCGCCAGGCTGTCCTTCATCGCCTCGAACAGGCGTTCTTCATAATCACCGCCGGTGGTCGAGTCGCAGACGATGCCGACCGCATGGCCGGCGGCGACCTGCGCCTCGGTCAGGTCGCGCACATGCCGGAAGATTCCTCCGACAGGTGAGCGAAAGCAGTGGACGATCCTGAGATTCACCGCCACGACGGGTTTATCAGAACAGGCGTTCGCGAACGTAGACGGTGTCGCCGGGGAGCAGCGGGTCGGATGTCAGCACCCGTCCGGTGATCACCTTGCCGTTGATGTCGCGGGTGATGTCGACGCTCTCCTGATTGGCGCGCGGTGTGAAGCCTCCGGCGATGGCGACCGCCTTTTGCACGGTGAGGCCCGGTACGTAGGAATACTGGCCGGCCGCGCCCACTTCGCCCATGACGAAGATCGGCCGATAGCGGTCGATCTCGACCGAAACGTCGGGATCGCGCAAATAGCCTTGGCGCAGCTTGTCGGCGATCTCTTTTTCCAGTTGCTGCGCGGTATGACCGCGCGCCGGCACCGCGCCGACCAGCGGGAAGGAGAGATAACCGGACTGGTCGACGCTGTAGGTGTTGGTCAATCCGTCCTGCTCGAACACCGTGACGCGGACGCGGTCGCCGGCGCCGAGCCGGTAAGGCTGGTCGAGCACCTCATGGAAGGCGGCGGGCGTCGGGCGGTAGCTCGAGCAGCCGGTGAGCAGCGACAGGGCAAGCAAAGCGCGAAAGAGGGAAGCAGTGCTTTTCATGACCGGCCAGGAACCTTCATCGCTCTTGCCGCAAGCCGCGGCCAACCCCAGGAAAGTGCGACCGTTATCATCCTGTTAGGGTTAATGGGCGGTAAAGGAGTGCGGTTGGCGACAGCGCTGGAAGGCAAAAATCCCAGTTGTTCTATTGCTTTCGCCCAATGTTCTTTGAGCGCCCTCTAATAAGCATGCATTCTGATCTTAACGGGTGAGTTACCATAGTTGTTTACGGTCCGTCCTCGACTCAAAGTTCGGAGCAGGATGCATGTCCGTTCAGTCCGCGGCCGCAGACGTCGATGTCGACCTGAGACAGCTCTTCGCCAGCCTGGCGAGGAATTGGCTGCGCATTGTTCTCGTCACCCTTGCGGTCACCGGCCTGGCCTTCGCTTTGGCATGGCTCGCAACGCCATACTATAAGGCGACGGCCAAGCTGGAGATCGGCTCGCGCGAATCGGAATACACCCGGCCGCCGGGCACGAACGACGATGACAAGCCGATTCTCGACGAGCAGGGCGTGGCCACCCAGGTCCAGATCATTTCCTCGCCTGACATCCTCAAGCAGGTGGCGACCAAGCTCAACCTGGACAAGTTGCCTGAATTCGACGAGACGCTGAAGATGTCGGCGCTCAGCCGGGCACTCGTCCTCGTGGGCCTGAAAAACGATCCCTTCGACGTGCCGCCGGACGAGCGCGTGCTGAACGCAATGCACGACAAGCTCAACGTGTATGCCGTTGAAAAGACGCGCGCGATCGCCATCGAATTCGCCTCGAAGGATCCCAAGCTTGCCGCCGCGGTCGCGAACGGCATTGCCGAGGCCTATATCGCCTCAAAGGGCGACGCCAAGCTCGAATCGAACGCCGCCGCCACCGACTTCCTGGCGCCGGAAATCGCCGACCTGCAGAATCGCGTCAAGGACGCCGAGGCCAAGGTCGCCGCCTTCCGCGCCCAGTCCGACCTTCTGATGGGCGGCAACAACGCCGTGCTCCCGACTCAGCAACTGGCCGAACTGTCGAGTGAGTTGTCGCGCGTCCGCGCCAGTCGCGCCTCCGCCGAGGCCAGTGCTGAAAGCGTGCGTCGGGCGCTGCAGAATGGCGGTTCGCTGGACAGCGTGCCGGAAGTCCTGTCTTCCGAGCTGATTCAGCGCCTGCGCGAGCGTCAGGTGGAACTCCGGGCAAACATTGCCGATCTTTCCACGACGCTGCTGGACAACCATCCGCGCATCAGGGCGCTGAAGTCGCAGCTTGCCGATCTCGACGGCCAGATTCGCAATGAGGCGCAAAAGATCGTTCGGGGGCTGTCGGCTCAGGCCCAGACAGCCAAGGCCCGCGAGGATCAGCTGGTCGCCGACGTCAACACACTGAAAGCGGCCTCGGCGCGTGCCGGCGAGCAGCAGGTGCAGCTCGATGCCTTGCAGCGCGACGCGAATGTTCAGCGCCAACAGCTTGAATCCTATATGGCAAGTTACAATGCCGTGGCCTCGCGCAAGGATCGCAAATACTCGCCCGTGGCGGCGAGCCTGATTGCGCAGGCTCAGGTGCCGTCCCAGCCCTATTTCCCGAAGATCGGGCCGATCACCGGGGCCGCCGCCGCCGCGTCGTTGCTGTTGATGGCGATCGGCACGCTGCTGGCGGAACTGTTCTCGGGCCGTGCCATGCGTCCGGCCGTCGGCGCCCGGATCGCCGATATCGAGCAGGTGCCGATGCCTGCGGCGCGGGCCGAGCCGGTGATCGCCGAAGCCGAGGATGAGGATGGTCCTTTCGCCCCTTATGAGGCGGCCGAGGCAAGCGCGCGATCGCCAGAGGGGCAGCCTCCGATGGCTGAGAGTGGAGCAACCGAGGCAGAGCCCGTTGCCGCAAGGCATTCGATGCCCGAGCCGGAACCCAAACCCGAACCACGTGCATCGAGGCTCGGCGAGATCGATGTCGACAAGGCCGCCGAAAAGCTGATCGCTTCCGGGGCGGCGCGCGCGATCTTCGTCTCGCCGGAAGGCGATGAGGCGGCGGCGTCCGCCGTGCTGGTGGCGCGCGAGGTCTCCGACGCCGGCCTGCGCGTGCTGCTGCTCGATCTCACCGCATCGGGCGCGGCGTCGCGGCCGATGCTGGACTCGAGCCTTTTCCCCGGCATCACCAATCTGCTTGCTTCCGAAGCGCAGTTCAGCGACGTCATCCATCCCGATCTTTATTCGGATGCGCATGTAATTCCGGTCGGCACCGCCGACCCCGTCCGCGCCATGCGGGCCGCCGACCGGTTGCCCATCATCATGCAGTCGCTGACCACGGCCTACGATCTCGTCGTGGTCGAGTGCGGTCCGGCCGACGCGCAAGGCATCGGCCGACTAGTCGGCGACGGCACCGAGGTCTTCCTGTCGATGCTGGAAGCCGACGACCAGGTGACGCAAGCCGCGGTGAAGCTGATCGAGAATGGTTATCCGAATATCACATTGGTCACGCCGGTCGGCCATGAACCGCCGGGAACGCCGGTGCCGGGCCGCCGCTCGGCTGCCTGAACGCCACGCTAAGGCGAGACGGCACTGAAAGCAGGGTGCCGTCCACACACTCGTTGCTTCCGCAAGCACGGTGAACCGCCCCGAAGGATGATGATCAGTTATCGTCCTCGGAAGAAGCAGGCACAGCCTGTCCGACTGCCTTTCGCCGCAGCATCTTGGTCAGCTTCCAGACCGTCGGATTGTTCTTGATGAAGGCCTTGGCGCGGGCGCCTTGCCGCATGGTGGTCGCCAATGCACGGCCTTTCAGTGTCAGCGGCGCAAGCACCTCGAAATGCTGGGTCTCGATATCGCACCAGAGCCGCTTGTAGGGCTCGTCGCCGACCGAGAAGTCGTAGACATCGAAGCCGAGCTCGCAGGCCTTCTGGATGTTGTCGAAAAACAGGAAGTCGCCGGGGCTGGTAAAGGCGAGATCGTCCTCGGCGATGGCGCCGAACTCGCAGATCAGCCGCCTGCCCGAGCGGCTGGAGCCGGTCACCGCGCGCAGTTTTCCCGCGACCTCCAGGCCGTGCAGCAGGAAGGCCGGCTTTTCCTCGCTCACCGCATCGGCAAACAGCGCCCGGAAGAAGTCGCGTATCTGCCTGTCGCCGAAGACATTGGCGATGCCCATCTTGGCGAAGCGAGCCTCCTTCATCTCGAGAAAGGCGTCGAGCAGCCTGTCGACCTCGTCGCGGGTTCCGGCCTCGATGCGGCGGAAGGCGCCGACCGCCTCGAACTTGCGCGTCTGCGAGCGATGCTTCTTGCGCTTGCGCTTGCCGCTCGCGCGCGACAGCAGTGCTTCGAACCCGCCGCCGAGATCAACCGCGAGCGCGAGGTTCGGACTTGGGAAGTTGGGCAGCGCGGCGAGCGGGTTGGCGACGCCATCTAGGTCGGGCAGCAGTCTTTCCAGCGAGATCAGGTCGATGTCGGGCCGTGCCTTGGCGATTGCCTTGAACATCGAGCGGATCGCCGGGCCGTCGACGGCGGGCAGGAGCCTCGGGTCGGCGGCTGCGAAATTGCCGTTGGCGTGGCGCCCCCCGGCGAAGCGGGCGGTCTTGAACGGGCCATGTCTTACGACTTCCAGTGCCAGCGAAAGCGCCGGACGGCCGTCGCGGGATAGCGTCGCGACAACGATGTCCGCGCCGGTCGCTGCCGCCCAGTTGCTCACCCAGGATGGGCTCTGTGCCGGCGCGAACAGCGCCGAGGCGCAGAACTGCACGTAGTCGGCAAGGGCGTCACCGCCGCTTGCGGTCGCACTCCAGCGGCCTTGATCGGCTCCAATCGGGCGCGCGGAAACCTCGTTGGTCGCGACCCGGTTGCCGTCAAATGACGCGGTGGCGTCAACCATACCTCAATCCTTAAGACGTATTGGTTCCGACTTGGGGGTTCGCATAGGCGCAATTCGTGCTTGGATGAGCCTAGGCGCAAAAGGTGAAGGAATGATCGACGGGGGCGAGGCAATCCGGAAGCTGGCGTTGAGCCTTGCCCGCTACTCCGGTCTTGCGCCTCTGGCGCGGCCGCTGGTTGGTGGCATCGGCGCTATCCTGATGCTGCATCGTGTCACCGCGACGCCTGAGAAGCCGAACAGCGTCAATCGCCATCTGAATATCGCCCCCGCCTTCCTCGACAGGCTGATCGCAGACATGAAGAGGCAGGGCTATACCTTTGTTTCTCTTGATGAAGCGATCGAACGGATCAGGAATGGCGGCAATGCCGGCCAGTTCGCGACCATCACCGCCGACGACGCCTATCGCGACAACATGACGGAGGCGCTGCCGGTGCTGGAAAAGCACGGCGCGCCGATCACCATCTATGTCGCGCCCGGCTTGATCGATGGCGCCGCCGACCTCTGGTGGGATGTGATCGAAGACATCGTCGATACCAGCTCGCGCCTGACGCTGGCTATGGTGGGCAAGCCGACGGTGATCGATTGCTCGACGCCCGGCAGGAAGATCCAGGCCGTCGCGCGGCTGAACGCCTGGCTGACGCTGGAGGTCCCCGAGGAAGTGCAGCGCGCCGCGCTGCGCGAACTGGCCCGCTCGAACGGCTACGAATTCGGCTCGGGTCGCCTATGCACGCTGATGAACTGGGACGAACTCCGCACCATGGCCGCCCATCCGCTGGTGACCATCGGCGCGCATACCGTCAACCACCGGAATTTGAAGCGGCTGTCCGAGGCCGACGCGCGCCATGAGATCGGCGACGTCCGTCGCATCCTCGCCGAAAGGCTCGGCGAGGAGCCGCGCCATATGGCCTACCCCTATGGCTATGCAAGGGCCGTCGGCTGCCGCGAGGTAGGCTTCGCCCGCGACGCAGGCTATGCCTCGGCGGTGACCACAAGGCACGGAGTGCTGCGCGCCGAGCATGCCGGCTTCCTGCATGCGCTGCCGCGCATCTCCGTCAACGGCCGCTACCAGAGCGTGGCCCATATCCGCACGATGCTGTCCGGCATCACGACGCCGCTCGCCAATGCCGGCAAGATGGTGGTGACCGTCTAATCCGCATCAACGCCCGGCGTCAGCACTTATGGAAGTATCGGTAGGTGTCCGGCGCGCTCATCCATTTGAAGTTCGCCGACAGTCCGCCGCGCGCGTTGATCCAGCCCCGGATGTCCGATGCATAGGCATTCCAGAGCATCCCGGTCGCGTCGGTGCGGTGCGCCAGATGGAAGCCGAAGCTTGCCGCCGGCGTCACGCAGATGCGGCTGCGCGGGATATAGCCGAGCAGCACGGTGCAGGCCGACTGGCACTTGCCGACGATCCGCACATTGACGCCGCGCGCCGCAAGCGCCTTCCAGCGCTGGCTGTAGGCGGCGACGCTACCGCCGTGGGCGTCCGATACATTGATGGTTTCCGCCGTCGCGATCGAAGCGGCTAGCGAGCCGATTAGAACGATCAGCCCCGTGAACATGGTCCTCAGCATGCCAAGCCTCCCTGCCGAGCTATGGACAAGGCAAGGTAGGCGCGGCACCCAATCACGTCTGAATCACATTCGCGTTGGCATGGTGGCCGCGGAGCTCAACTCTTCGGACGCGGCTCGATGATCAGCCACTTGATGATGGCCATGGCCGGCAGAACCCATAGAAAGCCGCTGAACAGGAAGAACAGGAGATGCACGGTCGGACCGTATTCGACCAGCTTGGTGACCGCGATGGCGGAGGCGATCAGCGCGTAGATGATGACCAGCGCCACCAGCAGAATGGTTCCGATCAGCTTTTTCAGGCGAATGGGCATGTCGCGGTTCCGTTGACCGGTTTCGCTTAGGCTGAATGATGGGCGCGCGCAACCGTCGCGGCCCGGCGCGACGGCGTGCCGCGCTGTACGGTCTTGCCAGTCGGACGGCCTTGGTCCACCACGTCAGCGTTTCAATTGCCGGAAAACGCCCATGGCTGCCATCACCGCGACGGCCCCCTATGCCGCCCGCGACCGCGACCTTCACAACCGCGCTTTGGTGCGCGGTTGGCTCTACGTCGTGCTGCTCGTGCTGTTCGCGCTGGTGCTGGTTGGCGGCTCCACGCGTCTCACCGGCTCCGGGCTGTCGATCACCCAGTGGCAGCCAATCCACGGCGTCATCCCGCCGCTCAACGACGCCGAATGGCAGGAAGAGTTCCAGCGCTACCAGCAGATCCCGCAATATACCGAGATCAACAAGGGCATGAGCGTCGAGGACTTCAAGTCGATCTTCTGGTGGGAGTGGGCGCATCGTCTCCTTGCTCGCAGCGTCGGCGTGGTCTTTGCCTTGCCGCTGCTGTTCTTCTGGGCAACGCGCCGCATCGAACGCGGCCTTGGGCTTAAGCTCATCGGCATACTGGCGCTCGGCGGACTGCAAGGCGCCATCGGCTGGTGGATGGTGGCTTCAGGCCTGGTCGACCGCGTTTCGGTCAGCCAGTACAGGCTGGCGACGCATCTGACGCTTGCCGCGCTGATCTTCACCGCGACCATGGTGGTGGCGCGAGGGTTGGCGCCACATTCGGAGCACGCCGCCGACCGTTCGACGCAGCGCCTCGCCGGCTTCATCGTGCTCTTGGCGCTGATCCAGATCTACCTCGGCGGACTGGTCGCCGGGTTGCATGCTGGTCTCAGTTACAACACATGGCCACTGATGGATGGAAAGGTGATCCCGTCCGACCTGCTTCTCCTGAAGCCCGCCTGGCTGAACTTCTTTGAAAATCCGAAGACGGTGCAGTTCGTCCATCGGCTGGGCGCCTATACGGTCTTTGCCGTGGCGCTCTGGCATATGATTGCGACGTGGCGGCGCCAGCCCGGCACCACCCATGCTCGCCGGGCCACGCTCCTGTTCGCCCTGGTGGTCGTCCAGGCCTCGATCGGTATCGGCACGCTGCTGATGCAGGTGCCGCTGCACATGGCGCTGACGCATCAGGCGATCGCGCTTGTGCTGCTCGGCTTCGCCGCCGCGCATTGGCGCGGCACCAAGGGCGCTTACCCGCTGCCGGCCGAGGCAAACGTCAGAGCAATTCCAGGAAAAGTGTGAAGCGTTTGGGCTCGGCGACCTCGCCGTAGCCTTCCGTCCGGAATTGCGTCAAGAAAAAGAGCTGACGATCACATCGAGAACAAGTGCGACTGGGTCGTTGGCTCGTTGTCGAATTCCGCCTGGCGAGCCGCGGCAGTGGACGTCGTCGACTGGTCCTGATTAGCCTTTTTCGCGTCGGCGGCCTTGAGCGCATCGAGTTTGGCCTGGAGGGCTGCGGCCTGTTGCTGCAACCTCGCCGCGTCCGCTTCATCCTGAGCCGCCTTTGCCTGATCCTGCAGGGCCTGGATCTGTTTTTCGAGCGCGGCCTCCTGCGCCGCGTCGTCGGACGACGTTGACGAGGAATATTGCACCGACTGGACGGAGTTCGAGATAGCGCTGACCATGGAAAATCCCTTGCGGAAGGCTGGATTCCATCAGTAGCCGATTATGGTGAATCGACGGTTACCGCCGCTCATCTTGTAGATGGTTGCGACGGTGACAATATTCCAAGTAGCTAGTGGGTCGAAATGGGGGGCTGATGGGACGCATCATACCGCTTGTGCCATTCCATCCTGTTTGGGACGGTGTTTCCATCCCCTCAGAGCAGTGGCATTTCTACCGTCGGTTATACGAACGTTACGGGATTGTCTTAAGACCGGGAGAGTACTCAAGATTGTACAAAAAAGCCGTCGTGGAAGAGAGAGGCTTGTTTCTCCGCACGAAGAGAGGTCGTATTCACCGTATATTTCTGCATGGCGCGCAGGAAGATGTATTTGTTGTCGCCGACGGGTATGCGCTATTGACAGCTCTTGATCCGTCTGCGGCGCATAGGAAGAAAAAGCGAAGTTCTGCCAAGGGCGAAATCTAATTTAGAAGTGCGCTCGTACGTTGCGGATTGCTTCGGCTACGGCCAGTTCCCGGTTCTCGTCGACCGCGTTCTTGTCCTCACGGTGCCACGCGGCCGACAAGCAGCCATAGGCGATCGCATGGTCGAGGATCGCGCGGGGCGACTGCCCCAGCGTTTTTCCGAACACTTCGGCCATATGGGCGATCCGGCGCGGATCGAGGCAGAGATCGTCGCGGTCGAGCGGGTTGTAGAACATGTTCGCCGCGTCGTATCCGGGGTCGCCGATAGCGCCCTTGGGATCGATCGCAAGCCAGCCGCGCGAGCCCAACAGGATGTTGTCATGATGCAGGTCGCCATGCAGCGGCCGGACCTCATGCGGGTCGGCAAGCAGCCGCTCGGCGATGTCGGCGGCATGAACATAGAGGCCGGTTCGCCCGGCGGCCCGATCGGCCTTGGCCGCCCGAAACAAGCTGACATATCGCTCCCGCAACGGCTGCAGGTCCGACGGAGCAGGGTGCTGCGAGGGCGAGAACAGCTTTGTCATGACTTCGGCGGCGACCGCGGTCGCCGCATCGTCCCCATGCTCGACGAGATGCTCGGACAGCAACCTGTCGCCCGCATATTCGAGCAGCATGCGATTGCCGTCGCGGCCGAGCAGCCGCACCGCGCCTTCGCCGCGCCGCCAGGCGAGGTAGTGTTCACCGCGCAACTCGTCCGCGACATCGTCGAAGGGTTTCAGGTCCTTGACGATCGCCGGCGAACCATCCTCGCGCGCAACCTTCCAGATCCGGCTTGAGAACGTCTCGGCAATAAGCTCGGGAGCGCTGACCTTCCAGCGCTCGGGCAATGCTTGCATGGCGGTTCAGTGCTTGATGCCGAGCATCAGGTCGAGGTTCTGCACCGCGGCGCCCGACGCGCCCTTGCCGAGATTGTCGTAGACGGCCATGAGCAGCGCCTGGGCCCGCTCGTCATTGGCGAACACATAGACCTTCATGCGGTTGGTGCCGTTATAGACCTCCGGGTCGATCTCCGGGATGCGCTCCATATGCGTGTAGGGCGCGACCTCGACCACGCCGCCGTCGATCGACGCGTAATGGTCGGCGATCGCCGCGTGAAGCTCGGCCCCTGTCGGCACGCGATGGAGGCCGCCAAGCTGCAGCGGCACCACCGTGATCATGCCTTGCGCGAAATTGCCTACCGCTGGCTGCATGATCGGATCGTGCGACAGCTTCGCATAGGCGCGAAGCTCCGGCACATGCTTGTGCTGCAGCGTCAGCCCGTAGGGCAGGAATTCGGGCGCGTCCTCGCCCTTGCCGACATAGTCCTCGATCATCGGCCGGCCGCCGCCGGAATAGCCGGAGATGCCGTTGACGGTGACCGGGAAGTCGGCAGGCAGCAGGCCGGCCGCAACCAGCGGCCGCAGCGTCGCTATCGGGCCTTGCGGCCAGCAGCCTGGATTGGCGATGCGCTTCGCGCTGGCGATCTTCTTCGCCTGGTCCTTGTCCATCTCGGCAAAGCCATATTCCCAGCCCTCCGCCACGCGATGCGCGGTCGAGGCGTCGATGACCTTCGTGGTGTCGTTCGTAATCAGCGACACGCTTTCCTTGGCCGCCGCATCCGGCAGGCAAAGGATCGCGACATCGGCCGCATTGAGGAATTCGGCACGGGCGGCGGCCTCCTTGCGGCGTTCCGTCGGGATGGAGATGATCTCCAGATCGCCGCGGTCGGCCAGCAGTGCCCTGATCTGCAGGCCCGTCGTGCCATGTTCGCCGTCAATGAAGATCTTCGGTTTCATCTCTTGCCAAATTCCCCGCGATTCCAATGTCATATGCCGTGCGCGTGATTTACCGCGGCAGGATTGCCGTTGCTCAATTCATCGAGCCGCGCCTTCCGCTCCGCCAACAGGCCGAGATAATGCATGGCGATGATCGAACCGGCGATGGCCGTTATATCGGCATGATCGTAGGCCGGCGCAACCTCGACGATGTCGGCGCCGACGATGTCGATCTGGCCGAGCTGGCGCAGCGTCGACAGCATCTTTGCCGAGGAGGGGCCACCGGACACCGGCGTGCCGGTGCCGGGCGCGAAGGCCGGGTCAAGACAGTCGATGTCGAAGGTGAGGTAGGTCTTCTTGCCGCCGGTGCGCTCGACGATCGCATAGGCGATGTCGGAAGCGCGCATTTCCTCGACCTCATGGCCGTAGAGGATCTTGATGCCGAACGTATCCGGCGCATGGGTGCGGATGCCGATCTGGATCGAGCGGTCGGGATCGATGATTCCTTCCTTCACCGCACGCGCGACGAAGGAGCCGTGGTCGATGCGCTTGCCGTCATCCGGCCAGGTGTCCTGATGCGCGTCGAACTGAACCAGCGCCAGCGGGCCATGGATTGCGGCATGCGCCTTGAGAAGCGGCCAGGTGACGAAATGGTCGCCGCCGAGCGTCAAAAGGAAAGCGCCTGATTTCAGGATCTTGGCCGCTTCGCGCTCGATCGTGCCGGGGGTCTTCTGGTGGTTGCCGCTGTCGAGCAGGCAGTCGCCATAGTCGACCACCGAAAGGTGCTCGAACAGGTCGCGCGAAAACGGATATTGCGGGTCGTTGTCGAGGATAGCCGAGGCGCGGCGGATCGCCTGCGGCCCGAAGCGGGCGCCGGGCCGGTTGGTGACGGCGGCGTCAAAAGGAATGCCCCATACGACGGCGTCCGCGCCCTTCACGTCCTTCGTGTATTTGCGCCGCATGAACGACAGCGCGCCGGCATAGGTCGGCTCGAACGACGCGCCCGTCTTGGAACGGGCGGTGAAGGCGTGGTCGATCTCTTGGTTCGCCATTACGGGTCCTCGGTTTTCATCGGGCAGCCACCACTACAGAAGCGGCACGCAACATGCCAGTCACAGCTTGCAGAAACGGAGCGGCGCTCGCCGAGTGCCACGGCAGCACAGGATATGTATCAATATGGCTGAGACCGCCTTGCTCAACCTCGTGCCCGCGCCGGCGGCGACCCGCGTCGGCACGACGGTCGGCGAGCGCTTCCTGGTATTGGATTCCTGGCGCGGCATCTGCGCGCTCTTGGTGGCATTGTTCCACTTTCCGACCACCTCGGCGATTTCGCAAAGCGCCTTTGTCGGAGGCTCCTATCTGTTCGTCGATTTCTTCTTCGTGCTCTCCGGCTTCGTCATCGCCAGCGCCTACGGCAGCCGCCTGGACGAACAGGACGACCTTGCCCGATTCGCTCTGGTGCGCTTCGGTCGCATCTATCCGCTGCATATCCTGATGCTTGCCGCTTTTGCCGGCTTCGAGGCGCTGCGGCTCGTCCTGCCGGCGCTGCACGGAACGGGTCCGACGCCCTTCACCGGAGGGTTCGACCTGAAAAGCCTCGTTGCCAACCTCTTCCTTCTGCAGGGCATGGGCGTTGAGGATCACCTGAGCTGGAATGCGCCGAGCTGGAGCATTTCGGCCGAGTTCTTCACCTATCTGCTCTTTGCCGCCGTCGTCTTCATCGCCGGCCAGCGGGCCTGGATATGGTTCGTCGCAGCCGCCGCCACGGCGCCCCTTTTCCTGCTTGCTGCCTCGACGCGTCATATGGACGTGTCCTTCGATTTCGGTTTCATCCGCTGCCTCTACGGCTTCTCGCTCGGCGCGTTGCTCGCCTGGTTTCAGCACGATTCCATTGCAGAGGCGCGACAGGCGCTGAGCGGCGGGGCAGGGCGCCTGGCCTGGACGCTGGCCGAGCTGGCGATGATCGTGGGCATTGCGCTGTTCGTCTCTGTGGCGGGCACGAATGATGCCGGTATCGCCGCCCCGGTCGTCTTTGCCTTGGCGCTCTATCTGTTCGCTCATGAAGGCGGCTTGATCAGCGCCCTGTTGCGCAGCCGGCCGATGCTGCTGCTCGGCTCGCTCTCCTATTCGATCTACATGGTCCACATCTTCGTCCAGGCGCGCATGATCAATCTCGGCGGCCTGATCGAGCGCAAGCTGGGGTTGGGCATCGTCGGCGACGTGATGCTGCGAGGCGACCACGCGAGCGGCTTCGGCGCCGGCTCGCCTTGGATCGGCTTCGCGGCTTTGATCGCCATGTTGATCGTCGTCATAGTCGCGTCCTGGTTCACCTGGCGTTTCGTCGAAATGCCGGCGCTGGCCTGGTTCCGCCGCCTTTCCAAGAAGGTCTGACGAAACCACTAGCCGGCTTCGTTCACTGCCCTGTCATGGGCATCGCCTAACCGGGGCTCGACCCGGAACGGAGCGATTCCCTGATGCGAACACTCTGGCTGAGCCTTCTTCTGTCCGCCGCGCTTGCCGCTGTCTCGGGTCAAGGCTTGGCCGGCGAGACGCGCGCTGCCCAAATCCTCGATCGCTTCGAACACGCCAACCAGTGGCGCGACCATGTGATGATCGCCGCGCACCGGGCTGGCAGCATGCAGGCTGGCAAGACGCTCTACGCCGAGAATTCGCTGGCCGCCGTCGAGGGGTCGATCGCGATCGGCGCCGAGATCGTCGAGGTCGACGTGCGGCGCGCGAAAGACGGCGCGTTCGTCATCATGCATGACAGCTGGCTCGACCGCACGACCACCTGCAAGGGCGAGGTGGCGAAATACACGCTTGCCGAGCTGAAGAAATGCCGGCTGGTGGTCGAGGGTACGGGCGCCGTCACCAGCGAGGTGGTTTCGACCCTGCGCGAGATGCTGCTCACGACCAGGAACAGGATCCTGATCAACCTCGACAACAAGCTGGAGGTGACGGATCTGCCCGGCATGATCGCGGTGGCGCGCGATCTCGGCATGGCCGATCAGGTGATCGTCAAGGAGAACCTCTGGAACCGCCAGCGCATCGATGCTGCGAGGGCAGCGCTTGCAAAGGCCGGCGGCGGCTTCCAGTTCATGCCGATCCTGGCCGACGATGCCGTGCACGATGCCGTCTTCGCTGGCGAGGTCGACAAGGCGTTCACGCCGCGCGCCATCGAATTGATCAACTGGCGCAATGGCGCCGAGACGCTGACGTCGACCGGCGGACCGCTGTTCAGCGCGCGCATGCGGGCGGAGGCGACGCGGGGTGACTGGCACCTCTGGGCCGACACCTACGCCATCGTCAACAAGCCCGGCGGCTTCCTCGCCGGCGGCCGTGGCGACGAGCTTGCCGTCGCCGCCAGCCTGCCGCGCGAGGCCTGGGGTTTCTGGGTCGACCGCGGCGCGACGATCATCCAGACCGACGAGCCGAAAGCGGCGATCGAATGGCTGGCGGCAAATGGCTACCGGATGCCATATGCGACGGACGGCAGACCGGCCGAGCCGTCGCATACGGCGAGCATCAATTAGGAACCGGCGCTGGACAGGCAATCGCGCCTTACGCCGCTTTTGCCACCCCATCCAGCTCCCGCAGCACTTCCGTCGACAGCTTGAGATCGGCAGCTGCCAGGTTCTCCCGCAGATGTCCGACCGACGACGTTCCCGGGATCAAGAGGATGTTGGGCGAGCGTTGCAGCAACCACGCCAGAGCAACCTGCATCGGCGTCGCGCCGAGCCGTTGCGCCACATCCGACAGCGTCGAGGACTGCAGCGGGCTGAACCCGCCGAGCGGGAAGAACGGCACATAGGCGGTGCCGTCGCGGGCCAACTCGTCGATCAACGCATCGTCTTCCCGGTGCGCCAGATTGTACTGGTTCTGCACGCAGACGATGTCGCAGATCTTGCGGCCTTCGGCTATCTGGGTCCGGGTCACGTTGCTCAGGCCGATGTGGCGCACCAGGCCCTTGCGCTGTAGCTCGGCCAGCACGGTCAGCGGCGCCTCGATGGAACCTTCCGCAGGGCCATGCACCCCGAACATGATGCGCAGATTGACCACTTCGATTGCGTCGAGCCCGAGATTGCCCAGATTGTCGTGTACGGCCTGCGTGAGTTCCTCGGCCGAGTAGGCCGGCAGCCAGGAAGCGTCGCTGCCGCGGCGGGCACCGATCTTGGTGACGATGACAAGGTCTTTGGAATAGGGCGCCAGCGCCTCGCGGATCAGGCGGTTGGTTACATAAGGGCCATAGTAGTCGCTGGTGTCGATGTGATTGACCCCATTTGCCACGGCTTCGCGCAGCACGGCAATCGCCGCATCATGGTCCTTCGGCGGGCCGAACACGCCTTTGCCCGCGAGCTGCATGGCGCCGTAGCCGATGCGATGAACGGAGCGGTCGCCGAGTTTATAGGTGCCGGATTTGTCTACGCTGGACATCGTGGTTCTCCTTCGCTGTCGCCGAGGGAGATAGGGCATGGCCGCTGTCCCGATAATTGGGTATAATTGGTACAGCTTGTGCGGAATCCAGAACAATGACTGACCTCAACGACCTCCAGGCGTTCATGGCCGTGGCGCGCGCCGGCGGCTTTCGCGAAGGAGCCCGCGCCACTGCGGGTAGCGCTTCCGCGCTGAGCGAGGCAATTCGTCGGCTCGAGACCCAGCTTGGCGTCAGGCTCTTCAACCGCACCACGCGCAGCGTCGCCTTGACCGAGGCAGGCGCGAGCCTGCTGGCGAGGCTCGGCCCGGCGCTGGGCGAGGTGGAGGCCGCGCTCGATGTGGTGAACGGCTTTCGCGACCGTCCTGCCGGCACATTGCGCCTCAACGTTCCGATAAGTGCCTCGCGGCTGGTGCTGCCCAAGATCGTTCCGGGATTTCTTGCGGCCTATCCCGCCATTCGCCTGGAGGTGATTGCCGAGGAGAACTTTATCGATCTGCTGGTGGCCGGCTGCGATGCCGGCATCCGATACGACGAGCGGCTGGAGCAGGACATGATCGCCGTGCCGATCGGGCCGCGCACGCAGCGCTTCACCACCTCCGCTGCGCCGGCCTACCTTGACCGGCACGGTCGGCCGCAGCATCCGCGAGACCTGCTTGGTCATGCCTGCGTGCGCGGCCGCTTTCCGAGCGGCGTCATGACGCCCTGGGAGTTCGAGCGGGATGGCGAGGTGGTGCGGGTCGATACCACGGGACCATTGGTCGTCAGCATCGGTGGAGGCGTCGATCTCGCTATCGATGCGGCGATCGCCGGCGTCGGCATTCTCTGGCTCTTCGAGGACTGGGTGCGTCCGCATTTCGAGAGCGGCGTGCTGGAACCTGTGCTGGAGCCGTGGTGGCAGGATTTTTCCGGGCCGTTTCTCTACTATCCCGGGCGCCGCCTTGTGCCGGCACCGCTGCGCGCCTTCATCGACTACATCAAGACGCCGGCCGGGCACTGGTAACAAAAAGGCCGCCCGGAGGCGGCCTCTTCGAGATGCTTGGACTTCGCAGCGATTAGCGCTTCGAGAACTGGAAGCTGCGGCGGGCCTTCGCCTTGCCGTACTTCTTGCGCTCGACCACGCGGCTGTCGCGGGTCAGGAAGCCGCCCTTCTTGAGCACCGAGCGCAGGCCCGGCTCGTAGTAGGTCAGCGCCTTCGAGATGCCGTGACGCACCGCACCCGCCTGGCCGGAGAGGCCGCCGCCGATGACGGTGGCGACGATGTCGTACTGGCCGGCGCGATTGGCCGCGACGATCGGCTGGTTGAGGATCATCTGCAGCACCGGACGCGCGAAATAGCTCGCGAATTCCTTGTCGTTGACAGTGATCTTGCCGGAACCCGGCTTCACCCAGACGCGCGCGATGGCGTTCTTGCGCTTGCCGGTGGCATAGGCGCGGCCCGACTTGTCGAGCTTCTGGACATGCACGGGCGCGGCCGGCTGCGCGGCGACGGTGCCGAGTTCTGCGAGCGAGGAAAGCTCAGCCATTACGAAGCCCTCTTGTTCTTGGAGTTCAGCTTGGCCACGTCGAGCGCGACGGGCTGCTGGGCGGTGTGCGGATGCTCGGCGCCTGCATAGACACGGAGATTCTTCATCTGGCGACGGCCAAGTGGGCCGCGCGGGATCATGCGCTCGACGGCCTTCTCGACGACGCGCTCGGGGAAACGGCCCTCGAGCAGCTGACGAGCGGTGCGCTCCTTGATACCGCCGGGGTGGCCGGTGTGCCAGTAATAGACCTTGTCGGTGTATTTCTTGCCGGTGAACACCACCTTGTCGGCATTGATGACGATGACGTTGTCGCCATCATCGACATGCGGGGTGAAGGTGGGCTTGTGCTTGCCGCGCAGATGGTTGGCGATGACAGTGGCGAGGCGGCCGACGACGAGACCTTCGGCGTCGATCAGCACCCACTTCTTCACCACATCCGCAGGCTTCTGCGAAAAGGTTGCCATGGTTTTACTCTCGGTTGGACCTTTCCAGTCCGTGAGGGGTAGGAAAGGCGTTTCTTGTTGCTTGGATTAACGGCAAGCCCGACGGCCGCCGCCAATAACAAAACGGCGGCCTTTGCGGGCCGCTGTTCGAGGACGGCTTATAGGCGAGGGCGACATGCGCGTCAAGGCGATCAAAAACTCCCCTGACGCGTAAAGTTGAATAAAAACAACTGCTTGACGATGGGGTATTATTTTACCGCATCGCCTGGGCGCTTCGGCGGTATCGAATAGGTGCCCGTGGCATGCGCCACGGTGTGTCCTTCAGGGCCGGCGACGATGTCGATGTCAAACACCATCAGGCTTTTGCCGAGCTTCAGGATCCGGCAATGGCCGTCGATCCGCCCGGCCTCGGCCTTGCGCACGAAGTTGATGTCCAGGTTGACCGTCACCGACAGCGCATCCGGCCCCGCGTGGCTGAGCACGCAGACATAGCCGCCAATGTCGGCCAGCGTGAACAGCGACGGGCCGGACACGGTGCCGCCGGGTCGCAAATGCCGCGCGTCGGCATTGAGCCGCACCGTGCAGCCGCCCGGAAACACCTCCAGCGCTTCGTAGAAGGTGAACTGGTCGTTGAGCTGTGGGTACACGCTCGCCATCAGCGCATTGACTTCCGCAGCGTTGAGCACCGGCTTCAGATTGCTTTGGGCGGGCATGGGCGACGTCCTATATCAAGGGGCAGGCTCCGGGCGACGTGCCTGGACCAAACGGTGCGACGGAGAAAACACGCCTCGCGGCTGTTCTTCAACCGGCAGCGTGCTAGTTCTGTTGCTCCATGGGCTGTGTGAGCAGATCGAGAGGTTTTAGACGTGGCTGAAGTCGTTGCCATCAAGCCCGCCGTCGCCGACGGCCCTGTTCTTGTCAGCCAGGACAAAGGTATCCTGCGCCTTACGCTCGCCAGTCCGCCGGCCAATGCGCTCTCGCTGGCGACGATGGCGGCGCTTCAGGCCGAATTCGACCGCGTGAAGGCCGACAAATCCGTGCGCGTCATCATCCTGGCGGCGTCGGGAAAAGTGTTCTGCGCCGGCCACGATCTCAAGGAGATGACCTCGCACCGCGCCGATCCGGATCGCGGCAAGGCTTTTTTCGAAGAGACATTCGCTGCTTGCGCCAAGCTCATGCAGACGATTGTGCGCCACCCGAAGCCGGTCGTCGCCGAGGTCGATGGCCTTGCCACCGCCGCTGGCCTGCAACTCGTCGCGAGCTGCGACCTTGCCATCGCCTCGCACGAGGCCGCCTTCTGCACGCCCGGCGTCAATATCGGTCTCTTCTGCTCGACGCCGATGGTGGCTTTGTCGCGCAACGTCTCGCGCAAGCAGGCCATGGAAATGCTGCTCACCGGCGAGACGATCGATGCGGCGACGGCCAAGGAGTTCGGCCTGATCAACCGCATTGTGCCGCGCGAATATCTCAATCAGGTTGTCGGCAAATACGCGCAAACAATTGCTTCAAAATCATCTTTGGTGGTCAAGACTGGCAAGGAAGCCTTCTACGCCCAGGCCGAAATGGGGCTCGCCGACGCCTATTCCTATACCGGTCGCGTGATGGTCGAAAACATGCTGGCGCGCGACGCCGAGGAAGGCATCGGCGCCTTCATCGGCAAGCGCAAGCCGGAATGGACCGACGAGTAGCCGGCTTGAATGAAGCCGCGCTATTCCATCGCTGAAGGTTCGACGTGGCCGCCCGCAAGCAACTGACGCGGCTGAAAGCGCCTTATCTCAAGCGCATCCTGCTCGAGCCGTCGCGCGTCGCGGATTGGGACCAATATCCCTGGAGCCTGCCGATCTTCCACGCCCGCGAATTCGAGTTTGAATTCACCAGCGCCATCACCATCATCGTCGGCGAGAACGGCACCGGCAAATCGACGCTTCTGGAAGCGATCGGCGCGCTGGCCGGCTATGACGAGGCCGGCGGCGGCAAGGGCTACCGCCCGGTCGACCATTCCATCGCCATTGACAAAAGCGGCGCGTCACTCGCAGGCACACTACGCGGCCATTGGCTGCCCAAGGTCACTGCTGGTTGGTTCTTCCGGGCTGAATCCTTCTATTCCGTCGCACGCTATCTCGACCAGGCGGCGCTCGAAGATCCGTTCAAGCCACCACCACCCGATTTCCTGTCATGGTCGCACGGCGAGGGCTTTTTCCGCTTCTTCGAGGAGCGCTGCCGCCGGCAAGGCATCTACATCCTCGACGAGCCCGAAAGCGCGCTGTCGCCCACGCGCCAGATCGAGCTTTTGAAACTGCTGCGGCGCATGGAGCAATCCGGCACCGCGCAGGTGATCATGGCCACGCACTCGCCGCTGCTGATGGCTTGTCCCAACGCGCGGCTGTTCCGCATCAGCCGCTTCGGCCTCGACCCGATCGATTTTCAGGATACCGATCATTTTCGCATGATGCGCGACTTCTGCAGCGATCCCGGGATGTTTATGGAGGAGGCGTTGCGGGATGACGAAGAGTAGCGGTGCGCACATGGCCCCGGATGACCTTGAATGGCGGATGGAGGAAGCGTGCCGCGAGGCATGGCCATCTGCGCTCGAGATCGTCGCCAATGGCTGGCTGTTGCGCCGCTCCGGCGGCCGGATCCGGCGCAGCAATTCAGCCAACCCACTGCGTGGCGAGCGCGGCGCTCCGAAGAGGGTCATCGACGCCGCTGAAGCTTTCTACGCCAGCCATGGCCAGGCCCCGCTGTTTCGTATCCCCGACATTGCCGCCGAACTGGAGCCCGAACTTGACCGTCGCGGCTACGACCGGGAAGGCGGCACCATCCATCTCCATGCCGGCATCGACGCGCTTGCGGGAGCCGGCTTTGACGACGTCAGGGTTTCTCCGACACCCAGCGAGCGTTGGTTCGAGGCGCGCTTCCGTACCGGCGGCTATGATGAGACCGACCGTCGTGTATTTCGCGAAATGACGAGCCTGATTGCGGGCGACAAGGCCTTCGTGTCATGCGAGCGCGATAATGAAGTCGTCGCCTTTGCCTTTGGCGTCATCCGCAACGGCCTGCTTGTCGTGGAAGCGGTTGAAACCGACGCCAGATTCAGGCAGCAGGGCCTCGGTCGAAGGACAGTCGGCGGGTTGATCGGCTGGGCCAGGCGGGCAGGAGCCGGAGCCGGCTGCCTGCAGGTGGTGGTCGACAACACGCCTGCGCGCGCTCTCTACGCTTCGCTCGGCTTCAGTCGCGAGCTCTATCGCTACCATTACCGCAGGAAAACCGTTTCAGCATGAACCACGATACCTACGACAACGCCTACATCGCCGACATCCTGAACTCGGTGAAGACGGTCGCCATGGTCGGCGCCTCGCCCAACGATGTGCGGCCGAGCTATTTCGTGCTGAAATACCTTTTGGCCAAGGGTTTTTCAGTGTTCCCGATCAACCCTGGCCATGCCGGCAAGGAGATTCTTGGTCGCACGGTCTATGCCAGCCTGGCCGACCTGCCGCAGCCGGTCGACATGGTCGACATCTTTCGCGCCTCCTCTGCCGTGCCGGGCATCGTCGACCAGGCGCTGACGCTCGATCCGCTGCCCAAGGTGATCTGGATGCAGCTCGGCGTGCGCCATGACGAGGCGGCCGCCCATGCCGAGGCAGCCGGCATCAAGGTGGTGATGAACCGTTGCCCGAAGATCGAATATGGCAAGCTGTCGGGCGAGATCGGCTGGACCGGCGTCAACTCCGGCGTGCTGTCGTCGAAGAAACCCTTGATGCGCCAGGGATTCCAGAGCTTCGGTGTGCGCCAGAAATAGGGCGGGTCGCGGACAGCGCAAAATTATTCCGGGAAGAAATTGATTTTCCCGGGCGTTCGTCGCAGATCGCGCACCGAAAGGTATTTTCTTCTTTGCATTCCCCGACGGGCTTCGCCAAGAATGCCCGGCGATTTTCGAAGATCAGGAGAGGGAGATTTCGATGACCCGTACGCCCGGTTTCAACACCTTAGCCGTCCATGCCGGCGCCAAACCCGATCCGGCAACCGGCGCCCGCGCCACGCCGATCTACCAGACCACCTCCTTCGTCTTCGACGATGCCGACCACGCCGCCTCGCTGTTCGGGCTAAAGGCCTTCGGCAACATCTACACCCGCATCATGAACCCGACCCAGGCGGTTCTCGAGGAGCGTCTGGCCGCGCTCGAAGGCGGCACAGCGGCGCTTGCCGTAGCCTCCGGCCATGCCGCGCAGGTGCTCGTCTTCCACAATCTGATGCAGCCCGGCGACAATTTCATCGCCGCCAACAAGCTCTATGGCGGCTCGATCAACCAGTTCGGCCATGCCTTCAAGAATTTCGGCTGGGAGGTCCGCTGGGCCGAGGCAAACGATCCGGCGACTTTCGAAAGCCAGATCGACGACAGGACCAAGGCGATCTTCATCGAAAGCCTTGCCAATCCCGGCGGCATCTTCGTCGACATCGAGAAGATCGGCGACATCGCCCGCAGGCATGGCCTGCCACTGATCGTCGACAACACGCTGGCCTCGCCCTACCTGGTGCGACCCATCGAGCATGGCGCCGACGTCGTCGTCCATTCGCTGACCAAATTTATCGGCGGCCATGGCAATTCCATCGGTGGCGGCATTATCGACGGCGGCACCTTCGACTGGTCGAAGTCCGGCAAATATCCGATGCTGTCGCAGCCGCGCCCGGAATATGGCGGCATGGTCCTGCACGAGACCTTCGGCAACTTCGCCTTCGCGATTGCCGCGCGCGTGCTAGGCCTGCGTGACATCGGTGCGGCGATCTCGCCCTTCAATGCCTTCCTGCTTTTGACAGGCCTGGAAACGCTGCCGCTGCGCATGCAGCGCCATTGCGACAACGCAGCGAGCGTCGCCGGCTGGCTTTCCAATCATCCCAAGGTTGCCTGGGTGAATTATCCAGGCCTTCCAGGCGACAAGAACAACGCGCTGCAGAAGAAATACTCGCCACAGGGCGCGGGCGCCGTCTTCACGTTTGGCCTCAAGGGCGGCTACGAGGCCGGCGTCAAGTTCGTCGAGGCGCTGGAATTGTTCTCACATCTCGCCAATGTCGGCGACACCAAGTCGCTGGTCATCCACCCGGCCTCGACCACGCATCGCCAGCTTTCCGACGAGCAGAAGGTCAAGGCCGGCGCCGGGCCGGACACGGTGCGGCTGTCGATCGGCATCGAGGATGTGAACGACATCGTCGCCGACCTCGAACAGGCGCTTGGCAAGGTCTGACATGTCGGCCTTTCTTGCGGTCAACACCAATACCTTGGAACCGGAGGCCGGCGCGCCGGCTCCGGACCGGGTGATCTCGGGCGCCCCGAAATTCCGCACCTGGAATGTCGAGGAGCGCGACGGCGGCCTTTATGCAGGCATCTGGGAATCGACGCCCGGCAAATGGCGCATCGTCTATGACGAGTGGGAGTTCTGCCACATCCTGTCCGGCGTCTCGGTGATTGCCGAGGATGGCGGCGACGCGCATACCGTCAAGGCTGGCGACAGTTTCGTGCTTAGGCCCGGGTTCACGGGCACGTGGGAAGTGCTTGAGACCACCCGCAAGGACTATGTGATCAAGCTCTGACGGCTAATCGACCGGCTCACAACAGTCGGTCGATATCGTCGTCTGAAAAACCATATCCGCTCATCATCTTCCGGTGCCAGGCACCGCCGAGCAGATCGCCCAGGCATCGATCGATCAGCTGGCGCAGCGCTGCATTGCTCTTGGCGAGAGCGAATGCGCCCGCCGCCGGTTGTTTTTCATCGGCCGGCACGTCGATGACGGAAAGCGGTGCTTCCGATCGTCGGCTAAGATAGCCGCGATGCGCCATGGCGACGCTGGCATAGGCATGGACCGCCCCGGCGGCCACGGCGTCGGCCGCCTCCGCCTGCGTTGCGAAAAATCGGACCCGCTCCGGTGGAATGCCGTTCCGAAGGGCAGTCTCGTGCTGGATCTGGCCTGAGATGACACCGATCAACCCGTGCGGGTCGCGAGCGATGGAGCGATAGCCGTCGAATTGGCGCGGATTGCCTTTGGTGACAAGCAGCCCATCCGACAACATCCAGATCGGTCGCGTGAAGTCGACAAGCCTTCTTCGCTCTTCAGAGACGAAGAGGCCTGTGGTCATGGTCCAATGGCCCTCGGTCAGACCCGGAAGCAACTCGGCGAACTCGGCTTCGATCGGTGTAAAGCCGGGCAGCCCCAACACTTCGCTGATCTTGCGTGCCAGTTCGGTGTCACATCCCAGAACCTCGCCGGAACCGCCGGTGAAGCAGAATGGCGGTTCCTCCAGGAACGCAAATCTCAACTCTGACATATCGTTTCAGCAGCCTCACCTGGTCAGAAACGCAGGCGGAGCGCTTCAAGCCCGTGGAAATGATAGGTGTCGCGAAAGCGCGGCTCCTCGGCCACCCCCAGTTTCGGCAGCCGGTCGAACAGCGTTTTCAGCGAAACCTGCAGCTCCAGCCGCGCCAGCGGCGCGCCGATGCAGAAATGGATGCCGGCGCCGAAGGAGACGTTTTTCTGGTCCGAGCGGGCAGGGTTGAAGGTGTCGGGTTCTGCAAAGGCCAGGGGATCGTGGTTGGCCATGCAGAGCAACAGTGCGACCGTCTCGCCGGGCTTGACCAGGATGCCCGGCGACACTTCGATCTCCTCATAGGCGTAGCGTAGGAACATATGCAGCGGCGCGTCGTAGCGCAGGCATTCCTCTACCGCCGCGACGTTTCTCTCCGGTGTTTCGAAGAAGCGGCGCGGATCGCCTCCTTGCGCCAGGATCGAACGCACCGCATTGCCGGTCTGGTGCACCGTCGCCTCATGGCCGGCATTGAGAAGCAGGATGGCCGAGGAAACCAGCTCGTCTTCCGAAAGCTTCTGGCCGTTGTCCTGGGCCTCGATCAGCAGCGACAGCAGGTCGTCGCCCGGTTTCTTGCGTCGCTCGGCGACATAGCCGCGCAGGAAGTCGGCAAAGTCGCGCGCCGCGCGGTTGGCCGTGTCCTCGGTCTCGCGTGTGCGGCCATGCATGTACATGGCCACCATCTGATGCGACCAGTCGAGCAATTGCGGTCCCATCTCGACAGGAACGCCGAGCATTTCGGCGATGATCGTGATCGGCAAGGGCGAGGCGTAAGCCGGCAGAAGGTCGACGCGGCCCGGCTCGAAGCCGTCGATCAACTCATTGGCCAAGGCCTCGATGCGTGGCCGCAGCCGTTCGACCTGGCGTGAGACGAAGGCGCGGTTGACCAGCGTTCTGAGCCGCGTATGCACCGGCGGCTCCAGCTCCAGCATGGAGTTGGCCTCGATCGCGTCGAAGGCCACGAGGTGCGAGCGGTCGTCGCCGACTCCGCGGCTGTCGGGTATTCCGGCCGGGTTCTGGCGGCCGAAACGGCGATCGCGAAGCAACCGGTTGACGTCGTCGAAGCCGCCGAAGCACCAGAAGCCGTAGTCTTCCCAGAAGAAGGCGTTCGCAGCGCCGTGCAGGAAGGCGTAGGCCTCGTAAGGGTTCTGCACGAAGGCCGGTTCGTGCGGGTCTAGACGCAGACGGCGGCTGGCGGGGTCGAAAGCAAGATAAGCTGGCATCATGGTTGACCATTAGCGCAGCTCCAGGAAAAATGTGAAACGGTTTTCCATCCGGAATTGCGTAAAAACAAAGAGATAGAGCGGCTCGACGTTTCCCTGAAACGTTGAATCGCTCTGGCGCCTTGTCTGCCCGATGCCAGACCGTATCTTGGTGCCCGTGCAGCCGAAGCGTTGGGCCAGCCTGGGAAAGGTGCCTTGATGAATGTGATTGTGGTTGGCGCCGGCATTGCGGGGCTCTCTACCGCCTGGTCGCTGGTCAAGGCCGGTCATAATGTCTCGATCGTCGAGCAAGGGCCGATCCCCAATCCGCTCGCGGCATCCGGCGACCATCATCGCATCATCCGCCGTGCCTATCGCGCCGGCACGGGCTACGGCCAACTGATCAGCGAAGCCTATGATGCCTGGGATGAGCTCTGGGCCGATCTCGGCGAAAGCCATCTCGATCCACGCGGCTTCCTTTGCGTCTCGCGCGAGCCGGGCGACGAGGCGGAGGAATATCGCGAGGGATTGGAGGAGGGGAGCTTCCCCTTCGAATTGCTCGATCCGGCGGCTGCCGTGGAGCGCTGGCCGTTCCTCGAAGCCGGCACCTTCCGCTACGGCTACTTCTCGACCGAAGGCGGTGCATTGCATTGCAGGAAGATCGCCGCCGGCCTGGCAAAATGGCTGCGTGCCCATGGCGCCAATGTCTACGAGCATAGCAAGGTGGTCGAGGTCGACGCCGATGCCGGACGCATCGTGCTGGAGAGCGGCGAGACGATGCAGGCCGATCGCATCGTGGTGGCGGCCGGCGCCTGGGTGCTGAAGCTGTTTCCCGAACTCGGCGGTGAACTGAAGACGTTTCGCACCGCGCTCGCCTATGTCGAACCGCCGGCCGATCTCAAGGCAGCGTGGGAAGCAGCGCCCGTCATCCTTGATGTCGGCGGAGTCACTGACGGCTACATGATCCCGATCACGCGCGGCGCCGGCATGAAGTTCGGCTCCGGCCTGCACAAGGTGCCGACCAGCGACGCCGACTGGAACCGGCAGCCGGTGCCGGGCGAGGGCGAGGCGATCCGCAACCTTTTCTCGCCGCCGATCGCCCGCATCACCGAATACAAGGTGACCGAAGTCGTCACCTGTGCCTACACCTTCACCGCCGACGAAAAATTCCTCGCCCATGAGAAAGGCGGATGCCTGGTCGTCTCGGCTTGCTCGGGCCATGGCTACAAGTTCGGCGCGAGCGTCGGTCGGCGTGTGGCGAAAGCTGTCGGAGACGGCGACATTGCCGGCTTGAAACGGTGGTTGCGGGCGGAAATAATCTAATCGTATAGCCGGCTAATCGATTGTCAAATGGAGCGGGAACTCGCCCCACGCTTCAATGACCCGTCTTCAGGATGCTCGCGACCTTCGTGGCAATCGCCGTGTCGAGGGCTGGCCAGTTCGCCAGCAACTCGCGGGGAAAGCGGTAGGTGAGGCTTAGGTCATCGCCGACCTGGATGTCGCGTTCGCAGGGCGCCAGCGATTCCTCCGCGCTCGGTCCGCTCAGGCAGCGGGCCACGAAAGGTTCCTTGCCGGGGCGCTCGGCGACGGCCAGCACCTCGTTCAGATAGCCTGATTTCTCCGTGAAGGCATAAACCGTCGTTCCGCCCGGGCCGGGCGTGCCAGGCTTTTCGATCAGGGCGCTGTAGATCGGCGCATAGCGGCCGCTCATGTCGCGCGACATCATCCGCGGTTCGAACGACAGGAAAATAATCTTCTTGGCTGTCGTGTGGTTGAAGTCATCGCGGGCGGCCGTGCTGTAACCATCCATCTCGGGATAGCGCAGATAGAGATCGAGCCGCGAGGCGATGCCATCGCGCCTGGCCTGGTCGAAACGGACGAAGTTTGCCGGCACGCTGATCAGATTCTTGCCCATGACAATCTGGCGCATGGTCGTGTCATCCGAATAGCCCGCCATGGCGATCGAGCGGCCGAGCCATTTGCCGCCGACACTGATGGCGACCGAGAGCAGCGCGAGCGCCGCGAAAATGTAGAAGACCCGCTTCATCAAGGTCGAATCGACGACCTCGAACTCCGGGCTCTCGGCGACGCTTGCCTCTCTCATTCGCTATTCCCCGATCCGCCCACCTTGTCCTTCGGCGGCACACCCTGCGCGGCATGGCTCTTGCAGCGCGTTGGCACGACTGTGCGTTTTCATGGTAAACGGTTGGTAAACATGGATCCCGTTGTGCTTGTTCTTTACGCTTTTGCGGTTGGTCTCACGGCTTGCGGGCTGGTTGGGTCGGCCATGGAACTGCTGTCCGGCCGACGCCTGGCATTTGCCGAGCCCTATGTTTCGCCCGTCCATATCCTGCGCTCGCTGGCGGCAACGGCCTGCGCCGGACCCTTCATGCTCACCAACGAGGCTCTGGCCGCCCGGCGCGAGGGCCGCATCGGCACGATGGCGCTGCTGTCCTGTGGTTGCACGGCCATTGCCTGGGCGCTGGCCCTCGGTGTCGTGCTCATTGCCATTGCATCCTGGGCGACCGCCAACCTAGGGTCTCTAGAATTCGCTGGTTGAGACGAATCGGAGACGAACAATGCCGGTCTATGCGATCGATGGGAAAGCGCCTGAGTTCGAGGACGCCGATACGAACTGGATTGCCCCCGACGCCACGCTGATCGGCAACATCAAGATTGGCCGCAATGTCGGCTTCTGGTTCGGCGTCGCCATCCGCGGCGATGGCGAGCCCATCGCGATCGGCGCTGACACCAATGTGCAGGAACACACGATCATGCACACCGATCCGGGTTTTCCGCTGACCATCGGCGAAGGCTGCACGATCGGCCACAGGGCGCTGCTGCATGGCTGCACGATCGGCGACAACAGCCTGATCGGCATGGGCGCCATCGTGCTGAACGGCGCCAGGATCGGCAACAACTCGCTGGTCGGGGCCGGCGCCCTGGTGACGGAAAACAAGGTTTTCCCGGACAATTCGCTGATCGTCGGCTCGCCGGCCAAGGTGATCAGGACGCTGGACGAAGCGGCGATCGGGCGCCTGCGCGTCTCCGCAGCGCACTATGTCGCCAATGCAAAGCGTTTCAAGGCCGGCCTCAGCAAGGTTTGAGTCTGGCTCTTAACTCACAATCCGATTGAATGATCCCGAAATGACGGAGCCGGCCCCGGGGACAGGGGCCGGCTCCTAAACCCGGTCGTTGGGGACGGGGAGGGTGGGGACTCGACCGGGCTTTCTCGTTAAGCGCGCCGCGGGGAAGCGGCGTGCTTGACCTCGCTACGCATGTCCCCAAACCGCTTGACGCGTTTGGGCGGCATGCACCGGCGTCTTAGCGGACGCTGGCGACGGCGGCGTCGCGGCCGTCGTTGATGGTAACCCAAACGCCCGAATTCTCGGTCGATTGACGCTTGAGGTAGGTGTAGACCGTCTCGTTCCAGGCGAGCACCTTCGGCTCGAGATTGTCGAGGATGAATTCGCCGAGGCTGGTGCGCACGGTCAGCACCGCATGGCCGTCGCCGTTCGGCTGGCGCACCACCGTCATCAGCAGGTTGCCGGCAGGCACGCCCGCGGCCATCAGCTCGCGGCGCTTTTCAAGCGCGTAGTCCTCGCAGTCGCCATAGCCGTTGTCCGGATAGTTCCAATACTCCTCGACGCCGTAATTCTCCAGGTCGGTGCGCGGCTTGATACGGGTGTTGACCGAATTGTTGACGTTGATGATCGTCGCCCACAGCTTGCGCGTCAGTTCGACCGGCGGCCCCTTCGGCGTCCGTTCGTTGCATTCGACCGGAATGCGCTGGCAGAAATCGTAATGGCCGACCGGCTGGGTGGTGCGGCCACCCGTATGCATGAAGGCCGGTGCTGCGCTTGCCGTTCCCCACGCGGAAAGCTGCATCGCCATTGCCAAGAGCAACAGCTTGCCCCTCGTCATTTTCATTATGGTAGTCTCCCCGTTTGAGAAGACTGTGCCACGATGGGATTTATTTGACGCAAAAACCCGAAGTAGATATTGAGTAAAACGCCCGTAGAATAAACATAAAATTTGAACTATCGAGATTTCTGATTGTTCAGATTTCGCTGTCTCGCTCTAAGATCCTGGGGGCGCCGGGCAAGTCTGCGTGCCCGGTTGGCCAAAAACAAAAACCGGCCGCTGACAGCCGGTTCGCTTCGCGCCTGGAGTGTGGCCGCGTCAGGATCGCGGCGCGTTGAATTCCTGATCCAGGGTTTCGGGCCGCTGGATGACGGCGAACTCGATGGCGACCCCGTCCTCGAAATGGCGCACCACCTGGCCGCGCATGGTGCCCAGCATGACCTGGACGCCTATCGCCGGCTTGACGTCGATCTCGATCGCGGCGCCTGAAAGCGACAGGTCGATGATGCGGCACTGGTACTGGCGTCCGTCGGTGAGCTGCAGAACGCTCATCGGGTTGCGCGGCGCCACGCGCTCGTGGCGTCGGTCCTCGGGCAGGTCGAGCTCATGCTTGTTGGCAAGCCATGTGAGCTGCGCTGCAAGCTTGTCCTTCTTGCGGTCCGAGGCGATGACGGTCATGGCGAAACCGTCCTGCGAAGTGCGCGTCACGATGCCTTCGACGCGGCCTATATGATCGATGTAAGCGATGACCTTTTCGCCCGGCATGCCGATGCGGTCCGTGCGCAGCGCGACGTTGCCGGGTGACATATCGATCACCTGGCACGGATGCTCGGTGCGGTCTTCCAGCATGAAGCGCCCATAAATCTTGACGCGGACACGCTGAAAGTTGCGCCGCTCAGCTCTTGACGGCGCATAGTCTACCGCCGCTGACCTCATCACTGCCTGCACCCCGTTGGCATTCCGCGCGACGATGCGAGGAATTTCGCCCAAAAACTACAGCGAAGCAGGTTAACAAACGGGAAAAATCGACCGCGAATGCTTAAGCCCAAAGGCTTGCGCCAGACGGAAAAACCCAACCGCTGGCGCGACAAAACGGCCCGTGGGGAGGCTCATTCGTGGCGCCCGCCGTCGAGGACCACGAGATGGCGGATCCGGCGCACGCGGCCGAGCGCCGAAATCGTTTCCGGGGGATCGAATTCCGCCGGAACGAGCGAGGGAACGTCGATCGCCGGCCGGTTCTTCAGGAACATAGGCTCCTTGTCGGGATCGATCACCCGGATCGTGTCGATGAGCGCGTCGGCAAGCGGATCGGCACCCAGCCAGAACGGCTTTTCGGCCGTGCTGATGATACCGAGGCAGCGCGGGTTTTCGGCGCCTCCGTCCAACGGCAGCGCCAGCAGCTCGAATTTGTTGGAGCGGCCGTTGCGGCTGAACCCCTCGAAAGTCACGAGCAGAACCGACTTCTGGTCGAAAACGCCTTGCATGAGCCGCGACACCAGCCGCTGGTCCTTTTCGCGCCACAGCGAAGGAAAGGAGAAACCCTTGAGCTCGCGGCCGTAATAGGCGCAGAGCCTCGTGCCGGCCAGCCGGAACACGGCCTCGCCACGCGTGTCGCGCTCGAGAATGAAAGTGTCGGCCAAAAGCGACTTGATATCCGCCGGCTCCACCTCCGATCGCTTCGGGGCGAGGCGACCATCACGCAACTGGTTCCAATATTGGAACAGCGCGATCGATCCTTTTTCTTTCATGTCCATTTCGCTCCGCACAATCTGTCTTTTGATGTCCCATCGGCGAACAGACAGGGCGCCCTCCGATGACCTTCATGCGGTGCGGAGCAGGATGCGTGCCAGTATCGTTAACGTTTGTTCACGCCTCGGGGTCGTTAAGGTTAACAAGTGGTTTACATTGCGGGCCGCGAAAGCCTGTGGCACACCAAAACCACTCCAAAACGATCGTTCTCTGAGCGATCGGCAGCACTTCAGTCACGAGTTTACGGGGAATAGGGGACTCGACCGGCCGTTCAGGGAAATCCTGGACGGCCTTCTTTTTTGATTCGTCCCTGTTTTGATTCGCGTCTTCTCAATTGGGAGTGTGGCGATTCGCTGTTTGTGATTCGAAGAGGCGTGATCTACATGCTCGCCGAAAACTCCGAGTCCCAGACCTGCAAGGGCGCATGAGCGAACCTGTAAGCCCAACTGAACCCGAACCGTTGCCGGACGAGGCTACCGAACCAGGGCGCCGCGAACCGGTGTTCAACCTGCCGCCGGTGGTGCTGGCCGTGATCGGCATTTGCGCGGCCGTCTATTTGCTGCAGCAATACGTGTTGAACGAGACGCAGCAGATGACGCTGCTCTATGACGGGGCCTTCATTCCGGTGCTGTACACCGGCCAATATGGCTTCGACTGGTTCTTGTTCACGCGTCCGTTCACCTATGCGTTCATGCATGGGGGCGTTGCCCATATCGTCATCAACATGATCTGGCTTGCCGCCTTCGGCTCGCCGCTCGCAAACCGTCTCGGCACGATACGATTTGGGGTGTTCTATGCCGTGACCGGACTGGCTTCGGTCGTTCTGTTCTGGGCACTGCATCCGTATGGCGAGGCGCCCCTCGTGGGAGCATCGGGCGCGATCTCCGGCATGATGGGCGCGGCGGCGCGCTATGGATTCCGCATCGATCGCTCGTCCGGCAGGGCGGCCTTCGCCGGCGAGCCCTTGCCCATCGGGGTCGTCCTGCGCTCGCGCGGCGTCATGACCTTTCTCGGCGTTTGGATGGTGATCAATCTGGCCACCGGACTGCTTGGTTTCGCGCCCGGTATCGACGGTCAGATCGCCTGGGAAGCCCATATTGGCGGGTTCATCGCCGGCTTTTTCGGGCTGCGCTTTTTCGACCGTCCGTCGCCTGCGCTCTGAAAGCCGCTTCCACTTGAAATGCAACCAATCACGGCGCACGATGTTGCCTGAGCACCCGGTGTCTTGCTGAGGGCGCCGGGGCTGAAGAGCCGGTCAGGCGGGGCGCCGGCGTCAAAGGCAGTGGAGGACGCCATGACGGTTAAGGCAATTCTTGAAAGCAAGGGCCATGACGTGTTCACGCTCGGGCCCAATGAAAAGTTGAGCGAGGCCATTCGCATGCTGGCCGAGCACAGGATCGGCGCGCTCGTCATCACCAACGGCGATCGCAAGATCGTCGGCATTCTCTCGGAACGCGACATCGTGCGGGTGGTGGCCAAGGAGGGCGCCGCCGCGCTCGACGTCACAGTGCGCTCGGCGATGACCCCAAAGGTCAAGATCTGCAACGAAAACCACACCGTCAACGAGGTCATGGAAATCATGACCAGGGGCCGCTTCCGCCATCTGCCGGTGGAGAAGAACGGGCTGCTCGACGGCATTGTCTCCATCGGCGACGTGGTCAAGCGCCGCATCGAGGATGTCGAGCGCGAAGCCGAGGAGATCAAGGCTTATATCGCCACCGCCTAAGGGCTGTGGGGATTCATGTTGAAGCTTGGATGTGATTCAAGCTTTGGATGGATCGATTCGTACTGACTGACGCCCAATGGGCGAAGATGGAACGGCATTGTCTGGGCAAGCCGAGCGATCCCGGGCGCAGCGGCAATGACAACCG
>Ga0209233_1000343_pt1 | contig 45433 bp, 42 predicted proteins | sample AraplaCL_Cvi_mCL_FD_184269 | JGI IMG/M metagenome (GOLD analysis project Ga0209233, IMG submission 184269) | Arabidopsis root microbial communities from the University of North Carolina, USA - plate scrape CL_Cvi_mCL (SPAdes) (version 2) | ecosystem: Host-associated > Plants > Roots > Endosphere...
TTCCCGCAATCCCAAGCACCTAAGCCCAGAACCATCAATCAGCATCGCAGCCAATCCAGGAAACACTAGAGCGAAGGACTTCGTCGCCAGCAGCGCCGCCGCCCTCGTCAGTGATCGGGCTTATAGACCCTACCCATCGAACTAGTCAACAGCCCGATTTTGAAAAAACTCAGAAAAGAGATAACCGATTGATTTTTATGAAACAATTATGACGACTTTTCGCATCGACTGAAATGGCCCATCGAGAGGCCTCGATATCCCCTGCTTTATGGCTTTCAAGTCCCCGAAACACCTGCCGCAACAGGCAGACCGCGCCCGAAAACACGGCCGGCGGCGTCCGAAGAAGCCTCCAGTATTACGACATTTCCATGCAAAACGGCACTTTGCAGACCCAAAGTCCGGTGGTCAGATTTGACTCGCCTGTCATAAATATGCACATCTTCGCCCCCAGCCTACGGCTCGCATATAGAAGGAAGCGGATCTCGATTGGCATGATAACGGACAAGATGATGCTCCGATCGCTCGGCAACGAGCCGCCAATCCTGGCCGATGGCAGGCGCGCGCCGGACCGGCGCGAGGTTTCCTTGCGCTGGCTTTCCGGCACCTTCCTGACCGGCGTCACCTCCAGCATCTTGATGGGCGTCGCCCTGTTTGCGGCGCTCGACGGCCGACAGCAATTGGCCATCCCGGCCGAAGCCTATGCGACATCGGACAGTCACGATACCACGGACAATCAGGTCACACGCGGGGGCCGCCTGATTTCGACCGCGATCGCCTCGAAGCCTTCCGACCGCAACATCCTTGAAGTGTCGACCGTCGTGCGCGACGGCGACAAGGAAGTGGTGCGTCGTCAGCCCTTTGCACATGTGAAGATCGCGCTCGCCACCAATCGCGTCGCCAGCGAGAACTACCCGCCCTTCGACCCTCTGGCGATCTTTTCCGCTGACGAAAATATCCCGCAGCCCGCCAATCGCACCGGGGCGATCTATGGGTCGGATGTGGAATCCGAAGTCAGCCTGAAGACCATAAGCTTTCCGACCAAGGACATTCCCTTCCAGCTTGCCGGCTCCATGTCGCGCGAGGAAGTTGAGGAAAATGTCCGTTCTAACGGCTCAATCCTCGCCGACAGCAACACCCAGCTCTCGGCATTGTACTATGTCGACCCGCGCCGCTTTGCCAATGATGACGATGACGTCGACCTGACGGCCGGACTGGCGGCTCGCGTCGTCGAAGAAAACATGTCCGTCTCCGCTTCGCAGGCTGTGACGGCGCAAACGGAAGAGTTTGCCGACGACATCATCCCCGTCAGGCAGAACATGCCGATCGCCACGGCTCTGACCAATTCCGGTTACCTCAAGACCGATGCGGACGACATCAGCGCCAAGATCCAGCCCGTCTTCGGCTCTTCCGACGTATCGTCAGGCGATGTCCTTCGCATCGGCATCCTGCAAAAGGGTGAGCAGGCCAAGATCATTCGCGCCAGCATCTATCGCGGCACCAAGCATCTGCTGACCATCGCACAGAACGACCGTGGCGATTTCGTCGCCGGCAGCGCGCCGCCCATGCTCGACGCCATCGCCACCGCTTTCGACAACGACGCGCCGGTCCTGACCGCCGGCCGAGATCTGCCGAGCGTTTACGACGGCATCTATCGCGCAGCGCTTTCCTACGGCATGAGCAAGGAAATGGTCGCGCAGGTCGTGAAGTTGCTCGCCAGCAACGTCGATTTCCAGGCGCAGCTGAAACCGACGGATTCGCTGGAGGCTTTCTTCTCCGTCGCGGACAGCAAGGGACAGGCGACAGCCGATTCCGAACTGCTCTATGTCAACGCCAAATTCGGCGACACGGTCACGCGCTTCTATCGCTTCGAAGACCCGACCGATCATTCGATCGATTATTTCGACGAGGCCGGCAAGAGCATCCGCCAGTTCCTGCTGCGCAACCCGGTTCCGACAGGCATTTTCAAATCCGGCTTCGGCATGCGGCGTCATCCGATCCTTGGCTTTGCCCGTATGCATACCGGTGTGGACTGGGCAGCGCCCCGCGGCACGCCGATCATCGCCGCCGGCAACGGCATCGTCGAGAAGGCAGGCTGGGATTCCGGCGGTTTCGGCAACCAGACGCTGATCCGCCATGCAAACGGTTACGTCTCCTCCTACAATCACCAGAGCGCCATCGCCAAGGGCGTGACACCCGGCGCGAAGGTGGTGCAGGGCCAGGTGATCGGCTTCATCGGCTCGACCGGCCTCGCGACCGGCCCTCACCTGCACTATGAGCTGATCGTCAACGGCACCAAGGTCGACCCCTTGCGCATCCGCCTTCCAGGCGGCAAGTCGCTCGACGGCGAAGCACTCGCCAAATTCCAGGAAGAGCGCAAGCGCATCGACACGCTGCTCAGCGACGACAAGACGAAACAGGTCGCGAGCAAATAGCATCCGGTCCAATTGGTCTGTCGTAGAGCCGACCGCCCGTAGCCTTTCCAAAAGAATGCTCTCCCAGCAATGCCTCAAATGCAAAATGGCGACCCGAGGGCCGCCATCTGATTTTATCCGAAAGCCGTGATCTTATGCGGCTTCGTTCGCGGCCTGGCGCGGGTGGAACAGCAATCTGTCCGAACCGCTTGTGACCTTGACCAAAGATCCGTCCGGAACCTGCCCGGACAGGATCTGCTCAGCGAGTGGATCCTGGACATATTTCTGGATCACCCGCTTCAGCGGTCTTGCACCGTAAACGGGATCGTAGCCCTTGTTGGCGAGCCAGTTGCGAGCGTCCTCATCGAGATCGAGCGTAATCTTGCGCTCCGACAGCAGCTTCAGCAACCGTTCCAGCTGGATGTCGACGATCGCGCCCATCTCATCGCGCTTCAGGCGATGGAACAGAATGATCTCATCGACACGGTTCAGGAATTCCGGCCGGAAATGCGACCGGACCACATCCATCACCTGCTCGCGCACCTGATCGCTGTCATCGCCGTCCTTCAACTGGGTCAGATATTCAGCACCCAGATTGGAGGTCATGATGATCATCGTGTTACGAAAGTCGACCGTGCGGCCCTGCCCGTCCGTCAACCGTCCGTCATCCAGAACCTGGAGCAGGATGTTGAAGACATCGGGATGCGCCTTTTCGATCTCGTCGAACAGCACGACCTGATAGGGCCTGCGGCGGACGGCTTCGGTCAGCGCACCACCTTCCTCATAGCCGACATAGCCGGGAGGGGCACCGATCAGCCGGGCCACGGAGTGCTTCTCCATATACTCGGACATATCGATGCGCACCATTGCGGTGTCGTCGTCGAAGAGGAAGCGGGCAAGCGCCTTGGTCAGCTCCGTCTTGCCGACGCCGGTCGGGCCGAGGAAGATGAACGAGCCGATCGGCCGGTTCGGATCCTGCAGGCCGGCACGCGAACGGCGAACGGCACGGGAAACCGCCTGAACGGCGTCGCCCTGGCCGACAACCCATTTTGCCAGCTCGTCTTCCATCCTGAGCAGCTTGTCACGCTCGCCTTCCAGCATCTTGTCCACCGGGATCCCGGTCCAGCGGGAAACCACCTGGGCAATGTTGTCGGCGGTGACGACTTCCTGCACCATGGAATCGCGGGCGCTATCCTGCTCTTCCGCTGCGTGAAGTTCCTTTTCCAGATCGGGGATCACCCCATAGGCGAGCTCGCCGGCACGCTGGAATTCACCCTTGCGCTGGGCAATGGCAAGCTCGTTGCGGGCGTCGTCAAGCTGCTTCTTCAGATCGGCGGCAAGGCCGAGCTTCTGCTTTTCGGCCTGCCAGCGCGCAGTCAGCGCATCGGCTTCCTCTTCCAGAGAGGCAAGATCCGTTTCAAGCCGCTTCAACCGGTCGGCCGAGGCCTGGTCCGTTTCCTTCTTCAACGCTTCGCGTTCGATCTTCAGCTGGATGATGCGACGATCGAGTTCATCGAGCTCTTCCGGCTTGGAATCCACCTGCATGCGCAGGCGCGCTGCGGCTTCGTCCATCAAATCGATGGCCTTGTCCGGCAGGAAGCGGTCGGTGATGTAGCGGTTCGACAGGGTTGCGGCAGCCACCAGCGCGGCATCGGCGATGCGCACCTTGTGATGCTGCTCGTATTTTTCCTTCAGGCCGCGCAGGATCGAGATCGTGTCCTCAACCGTCGGCTCTTCAACCATGACAGGCTGAAAGCGACGGGCAAGAGCCGGATCTTTCTCGACATGCTTGCGATATTCATCGAGCGTGGTCGCACCAACGCAATGCAGCTCGCCGCGAGCAAGCGCAGGCTTCAGGAGGTTGGACGCATCCATGGCGCCATCGGCCTTGCCGGCTCCGACCAGCGTGTGCATCTCGTCGATGAACAGGATGATCTCACCGTTTTCCGACTGGACCTCATTGAGGACGGCCTTCAGCCGCTCTTCGAACTCACCGCGGAATTTCGCACCGGCAATCAGGGCACCCATATCGAGCGCCATCAGTTTCTTGTCCTTCAGCGATTCGGGAACGTCGCCGTTGACGATGCGCAGCGCCAGACCTTCGACGATCGCCGTCTTGCCGACGCCCGGCTCGCCGATCAGCACCGGATTGTTCTTGGTGCGGCGCGACAGAACCTGAACGGTGCGGCGGATTTCCTCGTCGCGACCAATCACAGGGTCAAGCTTACCCTCGCGCGCCTCGGCGGTGAGGTCGCGGGCATATTTCTTCAGGGAATCGAAGCCCTGCTCCGCATTGGCGGAGTCTGCCGTGCGGCCCTTGCGGATCTCGTTGATGACCTGATTGAGGGCAGCGGGCGTAACGCCGGCCTTCTTCAGCGTAGCCGAAGTCGAGGCCGTCGGCTCGATCGCCAAAGCTTGCAACAGACGCTCGACGGTGACGAAGCTGTCGCCAGCCTTCTTCGCGGCGTCTTCAGCCGTGGTAAAGACCTTAGCAAGCGGCTGCGCCAGATAGACTTGACCATCGCCGCCCGAAACCTTCGGCAGTTTGGCAAGAGCCGCATCATTGGCGAGACGAGCGGCCTTGGCGTCGCCACCGGCACGTTCGATCAGCGAAGATGCCATGCCCTGATCGTCGTCAAGGAGTACTTTCAGAACGTGTTCGGGCGTGAATTGCTGGTTGCCTTGCGAAAGCGCATTGGTTTGAGCGGATTGCAGAAAGCCGCGTACCCGCTCGGAGTATTTTTCAATATTCATATTAGACCTCCATGGATCGGCCTGCCCTGAACGGCGCAGATCGATGATTGAGATTGAGCCCCCTCAAGAGGCAGGCCCGGCCTTGTCGCCATTGGGATTTGCGGCAAAGCAGCTAAGCGGAATATGGGAGGGTCGCTCAGAAGTTTAAAGGGCGTGAAAAGCGAAAAAAGCCAACAAAAGTTGCGAGTCAAGCCGGACCGACATCAGGCCGAAAAACCTCTACGTCCGCCAGTCCGGCAGATCAAATATGCGACCATCTTGGGCGGCATGAGAAAGACAAGTCAAACAAAAACGGGAGCGACAGCATTTCAGCGCTGCCGCTCCCGTCTCGATATTCGATCGTCTCTCTGGAAAAAGAGAGAGGATTACTCCGAAGTCGCGTCTGCCAAAGCCGGAGCTTCGCCAGAGGCTGCCTCGCCTTCGCCTTCCGCATCAGCGGCGGCGCGACGCGGCTGGCGGCGCGGGCGGCTACCGGCGTTGCGGCGGCGCGGCTGGCGTTCGGCGGCAGGCGTTTCTTCCTCGATTGCCACTTCGGCAGGGATGCCTTCGATCACCGGCTGCGGGCCGGTGCCATCGATCACGTCCGGCTCGGGAGCCGGAGCTGCGGCGACGGCCGGAGCGGGCTGATGACGCGGCGGACGTGGTGCCATCTGCGGCTGATCGTCCATCTCGCCGCCATCGATATCATCGATGTCGCGGTCTGCACCATCACGCTCATTGTAATTCTGGTGTTCGTCGCGCTGATAGCGCTCCTGCATCTGCGCCTGGGCGCTAGCAATGATGCGATTGTAGTGTTCGGCATGCTGAAGGTAGTTTTCAGCCATGACACGATCGCCGGAGCTTTGAGCATCGCGAGCCAAAGCCGCGTATTTCTCGGCGATATGCTGGGCGGTTCCGCGGATCTTCACATCGGGACCGGAGCTGTCGTAGGTTCTGGTCAGCGGGTTCGAGCCCTTGCGGTTGAAATTATTGTTGTTGTTATTTCCGCCGCCGCCGCCGTTGTTGTTACCACGCCCCCGACCGCGCTTATTCTGCTGTCCTGGCCTCATAGATCCTTCACCTGAATTCTCTTCGTTGGGATAAAATTCATACACGACACCTGCCGCCGCGGTTCGGTCACTTCCGAAACCAAGGCCTGCGTGCCGCAAGCAAACTGCGCTTTAAGCGCCGGTCTGCCGCTCGACTACGTCAGATTAACTGATCACGCATTGGGTTATCTTCAACCTTTGACACTCTTACCAAAGAGCGGATCCCCGAGGCTGTCCAAGACAGGCGAATCGTCTCGCCTATTCCCAGCCGCCCAACGCGTGAGCGCAACCTATATCGCTTCCTCAGGAAATCCAAGCCTTTTCTTCGCGATAACAACAGAGGTTCCACAAATCTGCAGCAAAATGTCGCGTTAATGATGAAACTCAAACACAAGCACCCGGTCGTTCCGGCCGTAGTCACGAACCGCTTCGACAAGGAGAAATCCTGCTCCTTCAAAAACTGAAGTCACCGTTTCACGCTGATCGTAACCGATCTCAACACCAATCATACCATTCGGGTGTAGAAACCGCGCCGCATCCTTTGCGATCGCCCTATATGCATCCAGCCCATCAAGGCCTCCGTCAAGGGCCGCCGGGGGATCGAAATCCTTTACTTCTGGAGCGAGAGTGGAAATGACACTGGACGCAATATAGGGCGGATTTGAGACAATCACATGAAATCGCTCGTGGATGGCTTCAAACCAGCTACCATGCACGGTGGTAAACCGCGCCGCCAGTCCATTTCGCTCAGCGTTCCCGCGAGCAGTTTCCAGCGCTTCACTGGAGATATCCGAACCGACACCGGTTGCTTGCGGACATTCCCGCAGCAAGGCCAGACAAATGGCCCCGGTTCCCGTTCCCATATCCAATAAGTGGACATTGCCGACTTGCGATTCAAGACGCCGCATATGCGGCAGCATCGTATCGACGAGAATTTCCGTGTCGGGGCGCGGTTCGAGGGTTGCTGGTGACAGCCGCAACGGCAACCCGTAAAATTCGCGCTCACCAAGGATGCGATGGACGGGCTCATGGTTGAGGCGGCGACCGATCGCCGCTCGAGCCTTCTCCACATCCTCTGGCAACACCGCATCGGCGCCGCGCGTCACAAGCTCGGTGGATGAGAGACGCAGCAGCCCACCGACAAGAATACGGGCCTCGGTGGCGGGATCGTCGAGATCGGCCTCGGCAAAGCGGGCACGCACCTCTTGCAGGAGCCCCGCGACGGTCGACCCCTGCCCGTTGCTCATGCCTGTTCACCGAGCTGGGCGAGCTGGCTTGCCTGATAGTCAGCCAGAAGCGCGTCGACCACTTCATCGATCTCGCCTTCCATCATCCGGTCGAGCTTGTAGAGCGTCAGGTTGATGCGATGATCCGTAACGCGACCCTGCGGGAAATTATAGGTTCGGATGCGCTCGGAGCGGTCACCCGAGCCGACCTGGCTCTTGCGGTCGGCGGAACGCTCGCTGTCGGCTCGCTGGCGCTCCATGTCGAACAGGCGCGAGCGCAAGACCTGCATCGCCTTGGCGCGGTTCTGGTGCTGCGACTTTTCCGAACTCGTCACCACGATCCCCGAGGGGATGTGGGTGATGCGCACGGCCGAGTCGGTGGTATTGACGTGCTGACCGCCGGCGCCGGAAGAGCGCATCGTGTCGATACGAATATCCTCGGGCCGGATCTCGATATCGATTTCCTCGGCCTCGGGCAACACGGCGACAGTTGCCGCCGACGTATGAATGCGCCCACCCGCTTCGGTCTCCGGCACGCGCTGGACACGATGAACGCCGGACTCGAACTTCAGCCGGGAAAACACGCCCTTGCCGCTGATCGTCGCGATAATTTCCTTGTAACCGCCCGCTTCGCCCTCGCTCGAGGAAAGGACTTCCACCTTCCAGCCGTTGCTGCCGGCAAAGCGCTCATACATGCGAAAGAGATCGCCGCCGAAAAGGGCAGCTTCGGAGCCACCCGTACCGGCTCGGATTTCCAGGATCGCGCTTTTCTCGTCGGCCGCGTCCTTCGGCAGCAGCAGGATCTGCATTTCCTGTTCGAGCGTTGCGATGCGCTCTTTCACCTCAGGCAGTTCCATCTCGGCAAGATCGCGCATCTCGCGATCGACCGATTTGTCGGCGAGCATGGTGTCGAGATCGGCAGCCTCTGCGATGGCGCGCTCGTAGTCGCGGATCTTGGCCACCACGGGCTGCAGTTCCGAATACTCGGAAGCAAGCTTCACATAGACGTCCGCGGCTGGGCCGGCGGACATGCGCGCTTCGATTTCGCCGAAGCGGCGCTCGAGTTCACGCATTTTTTCAACGGGGAGCTTCGCCACCCTGGACTCCAATTCTTCTTATTATCTCTGCTGTGATGTGATGCGCATGATCTTGTCCGGAAACCGCTTTGTGCCTTACGAGATCCCGCGCTAAAGCGGAATATTGTGGCTCTCGGCAAAACGAACAAGGATATCACGCATCGAGGTCGTCGGGCGCTTGTCGTTCAGCGCCTCCTCCATGACTTCAGACAGAGCCTGAAGATCGAGCCCCAGAAGCATCGCCTTCACCGGACCGATCGACGCCGGCGACATCGAAACCGAACGGAACCCGATGCCAAGCAGCGCCATGGCGGAAATCGTCTTGCCGGCAAGTTCGCCGCAAAGCGTCACCGGCGTCTTGTTGCGCTCGCCAGCCCGCACGATGTCACGGAGAATGCGCAGGAACGGCCGGTCCAGCGGATCGAAGCGATCCGAAACGCGGGCATTGCCGCGATCCACCGCCATCGAGAACTGGAACAGATCGTTGGAACCGACTGAGACGAAATCGACCTCGGCCATCAACTCGTCCAGCTGCCACAATAGCGCCGGCACTTCCAGCATGGCGCCGAACTGCAGCTTGCGCGGCAATCCATGGCCGAAACGCGAGAGGTGCTGGACTTCCTTCTGCAGCAGCTCGCGCACCGCCCTGATCTCGGAGACCTCGGTGACCATCGGCACCATCATCTTCAGCTCGGTGTCGGCCGCCGCCTTCAGCATGGCGCGCAACTGCGTGCGCAGCAGGCCCGGGCGATCGAGAGAAAGGCGAATGGCGCGCCAGCCGAGAGCCGGGTTCTCTTCCTCATGGGCGCGGAAGTAGGGCACGACCTTGTCACCGCCGATATCGAGCGTTCGGAAGGTGATAACACGCCCGTCCGCCTGCTTGATCACATTGCGGTAGAATATTTCCTGCTCTTCGGCCTTCGGCATGGTCGAAGCGATCATGAATTGCAGTTCGGTGCGGAAAAGGCCGATACCCTCGGCGCCGGATTCCGCAAGCTGCGGCAGATCGACCAGCAGGCCGGCATTCATCAGCAGCGAAATGCGCTGCCCGTCCTTGGTGACGGGCTCGACCGAACGCAGAGCGCGGAACTGCTCCTGCCGGCGGGCGCGGAAACGCACCTTTTCCTCGTAGGAACGCTGATGGTCGGCCATCGGCCGAAGATGAACATGGCCGCCATCGCCATCGATGATGACCGGATCGCCGTTTTCGGCCAGCGCGACGATCCCTGTCGCCTGACCGATAACCGGAATGCCCATGGCGCGGGCAACGATGACGACATGGCTCGTCACAGCACCTTCTTCCAGCACGAGGCCGCGAATATTGGCGCGGGGATAATCGAGCAGTTCGGCGGCACCCATGGCGCGCGCGAAAATGATCGCGTCGTTCGGGAAGCCTTCGGCGCTCGTGCGGCCGGAATAGCCGATGAGCTGCCGGAGCAGGCGGTTGGCCAGATCCTCGAAATCGTGCATGCGCTCGCGCAGATACGGATCGGTCAGGCGCATCATCCGCGCCTTGGTGTCACTCTGCACCTTTTCGACGGCTGCTTCCGCCGTCAAACCGTTGCGCACGGCCTCTTCCAGCTTGCGCACCCAGCCCTGGTCGTGCGCGAACATGCGATAGGTTTCCAGCACCTCGCGATGTTCACCTTCCATGGACACGTCGCGACGAGAGAGCATGTCGTCGATCGAGATGCGCAGCGAGCCGAGCGCTTCGGCCAGACGGCCGATTTCCTTGTCTGCATCCTCGTTCAACAGATTGGTGACGACGATGCGCGGCTCATGCAGCACGACATAGCCGAGGCCGATGCCTTCATTATAGCTGTCGCCGTCGATGGTGACCGAACGGGTCAGATCGAGTTCGAGGCCGGGCTTGGTGATCTTCTTAAGCTCGCCCGTGGCGATCATTTCGGCCAGGACCATGGCCGTCGTTTCGAGCGCTTCCAGCTCTTCCTCGCGATAGGTCCTGCTCGCCTTGTTCTGCACGACGAGAACGCCGAGCGACCGGCCAGTCCGCAAGATCGGCACGCCGAGGAAGGAATGATAGATTTCTTCGCCGGTTTCCGGCAGGTAGCGGAAAGCCGGATGCGATTGCGCGTCGGAGAGATTGAGCGGCTGGGCGGACGCGGCGATGGTGCCGACGAGACCCTGCCCCATCTTCAATTGCGAAAGGTGGACGGCTTCCTTGTTGAGGCCTTCGGTCGCATAGAGCTCGAGCACACCGTCGGCGCGCAGCACGTAAACGGAGCACACTTCGGCGACCATGTTGCCGGCAATCTGTCGAACGATCCGGTCAAGGCGCTCCTGCGGCTCCAGCGGCTCCGCCATAAGTTCGCGCAGCCGCTTGAGCAGAACGCGTGGACCGCCGGATAGGTCTCTCATTGCGTCTCTAGCTCCCGAATCAAGATGTCATGCCACTCTTGCCCATGTCAGGGCCGGCCGAAACTCGCCTCCGTCACGGTCCGTTGTCAGCAGTCCTCAATCAACTCTTATCCAGACCGTAGCAGGAATGCAAAGTCCTGACTGCGAGTTCTGCATAAGGACCGTCGATCAGGATGGAAATCTTGATTTCTGATGTCGTAATAGCCTTGATGTTGATGCCTTTTTCGGCAAGTGCCCGGAAAGCGGTCGCGGCGACACCTGCGTGCGAACGCATGCCGACGCCGATAACCGAAACTTTTACCAGACCTGATTCGCTTTGGACGACATCGTAGCCGATCTTTTCCTTGTTCTCGCCAAGAACGCGCAGTGCCTTTTCGGCATCACCCGATGGAACCGTAAAGGTCATGTCGGTCTTGGAGCCGTCCTCGGAAATATTCTGGACGATCATGTCGACATTGATGTGGCTCTCGGCCAGCGGCCCGAAGATGGCGGCGGAAACGCCCGGCCTGTCGGCAAGACGGCGCAACGAGATCTGGGCCTCATCCTTGGCATAGGCAATGCCGGTGACTACTTCCTGTTCCACGATTTCATCCTCGTCACAAATCAGCGTTCCGGGCGGGTTCAGCAGATCGCCCATGCCCGGAGCATCGGGATCCTCGAAAGAGGAGCGCACGAAAGTGCGAACCTTAAAGACCATGGCCAGCTCGACCGAGCGCACCTGCAGCACCTTGGCGCCGAGAGACGCCATTTCGAGCATTTCCTCGAAGGCGATCTTCTTCAGGCGGCGAGCCTTCGGCTCGATGCGCGGATCGGTCGTATAGACGCCATCAACGTCGGTATAGATATCGCAGCGGTCGGCCTTGACGGCAGCGGCGATCGCAACTGCCGAGGTATCGGAACCGCCGCGGCCGAGCGTCGAGATACGATTGTCCGGACCAAGTCCCTGGAAGCCGGCGACAACAGCCACCTGGCCTTCTCCCATGCGGCGAACCATCTCGGCGCCGTCGATTTCCAGGATCCGGGCGGCGCCGTGGGCATTGTCCGTGCGGATCGGGATCTGCCAGCCCTGCCAGGAGCGGGCATTGACGCCCATGGCCTGCAGCGCGATCGCCAGCAGGCCCGATGTCACCTGCTCGCCCGACGCAACGACGGCATCATATTCGCGCGCGTCGTAGATCGAATGATTGGCGCCTGCGACCTTCGGTATGTTCTGAACCCAGCCGACCAGCTCATTGGTTTTGCCCGACATGGCGGAAACGACGACCGCGACCTCATGGCCGGCGTCGACTTCACGTTTCACATGGCGTGCAACATTCTTGATACGGTCCAGATCCGCGACGGAGGTTCCGCCGAATTTCATCACGATGCGTGCCATGTGCCTCTACCAGTACCCAGCGCCGGGCGGCCGAAATGCGATAAGCCCGGCATGCAAAACCGCCTTGCCAGCTCGATAGCCGGAAAAGCTTGATCTCAATGGGGCCGTCTCTTAACGAGTTTGGCAGGCGGGCGCAATAGCTTGGCGCAGCCGGCCGCCTATAAACCTTCATCTAAAACTCAACTTTTAAGCTCGACCATAACTTATCGAAAATGCCGCCTTCCGTCGGTATATTTTCCTTGTTGACGATGGTCACGACCAAGACGCCGCCGCTCGGCTTGCCTGCCGCGACCACTTCATATTCCATGACATCGTTTTCCGTGGTGGTTTCAGCCTTGACGCCTTTCAGCGCCCGGCCGTCTGAAAGCGTGCGCTGCGTGGCCTCTTTCTTGATCTTGGCGCCAGCGCTGACGCTTTCCTGCACCATCTGCTGCAGCACGAAATCCGTGAGGCCGGCGGGATTGAGCTTCTTATATTCCTGCACGATGATGCCGGTGCCGATCGGCGTCATCAGGGCATATTGCTGCACGCCGCTGCCGAGATCAGTCCTGGCGACAGAAAACTTGCCGTCGTGATCGAAGGAGAATTTGCTGCCGGAGAAAGTCACGGTTTCGCTGCGCTGCAACTCCACGGAAATCTTGCGACCGTCTTTCGTGGTAACATCCAGCGTATCGCCAGGATTGATACCCACTTCGACACCGTCGACCGTCAAACGAAAGCCCTTGCCATCCCCGGCATCTGCATGACCGACCGCAAGACAAGCTATGGCTATCGCGGTCGCGAGACGAAATGGTTTCATGAAGAACTCCTCCATTGGCTGAGGAATCGGATCGATCCCTAATCTGAAAGCCCGGTTAACAGCCCAGGCGATTGATCGGCCATGCAACGCTTGCCTGTCAACCTTCGTCCGACCGCGCGGATATGGAAGATGGCGCGCGGCACCTTGGCAAGAGCTTGCACCCTTGACATCGGCCTCCGATCGTCCGACTTCACGAATGACAGAAACTATGCCTCGCAATCATGCGAGCAGATTGCACGATGCCGACCAAGGAGCGAGCCATGAGCGAAACGGCGAAAAGCACGATCGACCAGAGCGAAGTGGATCGCTTCTCCGCCATGGCCGCCGAATGGTGGAGCCCGACGGGCAAGTTCAAGCCGCTGCATAAATTCAATCCGGTTCGCCTGGCCTATATACGCGACCGCGCTTGCGAGAATTTCGACCGCAACCCGAAGAGCAGCCGGCCGCTCGAGGGGCTGCGCGTGCTCGATATCGGCTGCGGCGGCGGATTGCTCTCGGAACCGATGGCGCGCATGGGCGCCGAAGTCATTGGCGCCGACCCCTCCGAAAAGAATATCGGCATTGCCTCGACACATGCGAAAGCCTCCGGCGTTCCTGTCGATTATCGGGCGGTGACGGCCGAGCAGTTGGCCGAAGCCGGAGAAACCTTCGATATCGTCCTGAATATGGAAGTGGTCGAGCACGTTGCCGATGTGGAATTCTTCCTCACGACCTGCGCCAAGATGGTGCGCCCCGGCGGGCTGATGTTCGTCGCAACCATCAACCGCACGATGAAGGCCGCCGCACTTGCCATCTTCGCCGCCGAAAACGTGCTTCGCTGGCTGCCGCGCGGCACGCACCAGTATGAGAAGCTCGTGCGCCCCGAAGAGATCGAGAAACCTCTATCGGCCGATGGGCTCGAAATCATCGCCCGCACCGGCGTGTTCTATTCACCGCTGCAGGATCGGTGGAACCTGTCGAAGGATATGGACGTCAATTACATGATGCTGGCGAAACGGGCAAAATACAGCTGAAGGCGCGCAGTCAGCGGAGGAGGCCTGCCTAGACCTTCAAGGCCAGCACATGCGTTAGCAAATCGCTCTGGCCTTCGGCATTGAGCGCTGCAATGTCCTTGACCCGGCCTCGATCGACGTTGACTGAATTGCCGTCAGGCCCATAAGGCTGCTTGAACGTGAAGGCGGCGGCAGTCGCTCCGTGATCGTGGAGATATTCCAGCCTTTCGGCGCCGTCCTTCCAATGCGGAAGGACGCCTTCATCCACCCACCAAAGCACCAATGGCGGCCAGTTTTGCCTGACGTTCCAGTGTCGGGCATGTTTGAGCGCGTCGGCATGCACGCCGCTATAGGAAAACGCCATCAGCGATTCGATATCTGCCCAGAGCGATAGCGACGACGGGGCCGCGGCAAAACCGCTGCCCTCGATAAAGCGGGGAAAGACCTGTTCACCCCAACAGGCAACGCCCGGCTCGCCGGAATAGCCGGAGCGGCCAATAAAACCATGCGCCCTGGCGGCAGCCTCGAAATTCGCTGCTTCCCGCAGGCGGAACCCTTCCACGGCAGGGCTGTCATAGGCCGCGACATGCAGCCCGAAATTATACATGGCGAGATGCTTGCCGGTGGCCGGCACCATCAGTTGATATCGTCGGGGAGCACGGGAATGGCGGCGATCTCAATGCCTTCATCGACAAGAGCCTGCGCTTCGTCCGGCGTTGCCTTGCCGATGATCCCGCGGGCATCCGCCTCGCCATAATGGATCTTGCGGGCTTCCTCGGGGAATTTCGCACCGACATCTTCGGAATTGGCCTTGATGGTGTCGACCGCTTCCTTGAGCTTGACCATCGCTTCCTTGCGGGCGGCATCCATGGCGAGCGTCTGCATTTCATCCTTCTTGCGTGCCGTCGAAACGGAAGGCGCCATCAGCAGCTTGGAAATCGCAGCCGAATTGCAGACAGGACACGTCAAAAAGCCGCTTGCGACCTGCCGGTCGAAATCGGCACTTTCCGAAAACCAGCCCTCGAACTCGTGGGCATTGTCACAGCTAAGCGAATAACGGATCAAGCGGCGACGCCTCCAGACGCCGGCGTCGCGATCTTCTCCAACGAAAATTCGCGCGCATTCTTCAGGTTCGGGATCTTATCATGGGCTGCCTTCACGGCAGCAACATCGATTTCGGCCACAACCACAGCCTCGCCCGTGCCGCCTGCCGACGCCAACACCTTGCCCCAGGGATCGACGATCATCGAGTGGCCGAAGGTCTCACGACCGTCTTCATGCTTGCCGGCCTGCGCAGCGGCGATGACGAACATGCCGTTTTCGATGGCGCGGGCGCGCAGAAGGATCTCCCAATGCGCCTCGCCCGTCTGCCTGGTGAAGGCGGCTGGAACGGTCATTACCTCGGCGCCGGCAACGGCCTGGGCGCGGAAGAGCTGTGGAAAGCGCACGTCGTAACAAATGGAGAAGCCCAGTTCGGCAAAGGGCAGCGATGTGATGCGTGCCTCAGACCCAGGTCGGTAGACGGCGCTTTCGCGCCAGCTCTCGCCATTGTCGAGATCGACATCGAACATATGGATCTTGTCATACCGGTTGATGAGCTTGCCATCGGGACCGAAAAGAAATCCGCGATTGGCGATCTTGCCGTCATCGAGCGCAATGGCGGTCGAGCCGATATGAAGATATATGCCAAGCTCCTTCGCAAGCTCGGCGGCAGTCTTGACGATGATGTCGCCGGCTTCGTCGCGCAAGACGGCGCGCAGGCCCGGACGATCTTTCTGCACCGCGCCGGTCATCTCCGGCGTCTGCACGTAGACAGCGCCCTGCGAAGCGGCGTCACGCACCAAACGCGCCATGTCGGCAGCATTCTTCACCGGATCGACACCGGAACACATCTGAATGGCGGCGGCTTTGAAACTCATCGTCGTCTCCCTAAAGCATGTCGCGCAAAAGCGTTGGGCGGGTTTGCTACAACGACATGCGCAAGAACAAAGATCTAAAGCGCGGGCAGCAAGCCCGAGGCATCGCGACGCGCTTTAGCAAATGCGGTTCAGGCTGCCAGCATCGGATCGAGCTTGCCGGCCCGGTCCAGTGCATGGATATCGTCGCAACCACCGACATGCTCGTCATTGATGAAGATCTGCGGAAAGGTCGATGCGCCGCTTGCCTTGGCGATCATCTCCTGCCGCTTCTCGGGTGCATGGGTCGCATTGTACTCGACGTAATCGACACCCTTGGATTCGAGCAGTGATTTCGCACGAGCGCAGTAGCCGCAGAACTCACGCGTATAAATAACGACAGATGCCATGATCCACTCCGGAATAACTAAGCTTTGCTGTCATATAAGATGGCCGACGACCCTTGCAAAGGTCAAAACCGTGACATCGGCAGCACCTGCTTTCTTCAAAGCCCGCGTTGCCGCGGCCACCGTGGCGCCGGTGGTATAGACATCATCCACCAGCACGATGCGCCGGCCGAAGATGTCGGCCGCCCGATGGTCGGAAACGGCGAATGCCCCGCGCACATTGTCCTGCCGCGCCTTGGCGCCGAGACCCACCTGCTGGCTTGTGCGTTTGACTCGCAGCAGCGTCGCAGCAAGAAGCGGTTTTCCCGAAAGATGGGCAACATGACGAGCCAGTTCGGCAGCCTGATTGTACTTGCGCGAAAACAGTCGCGCCCGATGCAAAGGCACGGGAATGATCGCGTCGCAGGCGGCCACGGTGCCGTCGCTGGCGCGGAGCATCCATCCGGCCATCATCGGCGCGAGATCGGTGCGGTCGCGGTATTTCAGGCTGAGCACGAGATCGCGCACGATACCGTCATGGACGGCAGCAGAACGCAGCCTGTCGAAAACAGGCGGATCGGCGAGCGCTTCGGCGCTGAGGATGCCGGCGCCCAGATCGTGGGAAAAGGGGCTGCCCAGTATTTCGCAATAGGGCCGCTCGATGAAGCGGATGCGGGACCAGCAGGCAGGGCAGAGGCCACGATGCGCGCCGACCGAGACGCCGCAGCCGGGACAGGCGGGCGGATAGACCAGATCGGCAAGCGCCACCCATGGTCTTTTCAGGCCGGCGGTCAGCATAGACAACGTGATTTCGCGCCCCAACATCCTCATATGCCCATTGCGCCCGTTGGATTGACGATAGAGCGTCGTGCTTCCTTCCGGAAGCACAAAGACGCTCTACCTCTTTGAATCTACGCATCAGGCCTTCCGAAAATCGATTCCGATTTTCGGGCCGATGCTGTAGCTTTTTCCGGCAGGCTTTGCGAAGGAAAACGCGTGGCCCACCAGGCCCCATCGAAATAAACTATTGCAGGAAAACGCCATGGAAATCGTCTTCGACCAAGCACTGCTCGCGGCCCGTAAGCGCCGGGCATTGAGACAGGGCGATCCAAAAGCCGCTTTCCTGCTCGATATCGCCGCCGGCGAACTGGCAGAGCGGCTGGCGGTGACGGAACGCCATTTCGACGAGGCTGTCGAGCTTCACGGCGCAACCGGCATCGCAGCGCGCCTGGCGTTTGCGACCGGCAAGATCGGCCATCTCAGCAGGATCGAAAACGAGCCTGGTTTTGCAGCGGCCGGCGAGAGCGTCATCGAGGCTCCTCTTGAAGAGTTGCCGCTGGAGGCGGACTCCGTCAATCTCGTCCTCTCCCCGCTCAGCCTGCACGTCACCAACGATACTCCCGGCGTCTTCATCCAGGTCCGCCGCGCGCTCAAGGCAGATGGCCTCTTCCTGGCGGCCATCCCCGGCCTGGGAACTTTGCAGGAACTGCGCGAGGTATTGCTGGCCGCTGAAATCGAGTTGACCGGCGGCGCCAGCCCGCGCGTGATACCCTTTGCCGATGTCCGCGATGTCGGCGGCCTGCTGCAGCGGGCCGGCTTTACCCTGCCCGTCATAGACGCCGAGACCTACACGGTGCGCTACGACAATCTGTTTGCCTTGATGCGCGACCTGCGTGCCATGGGGATGACCAATCCGCTTGCCGAACGCAGCCGTACGCCGCTGACGCGCGCCTTCTTCCTGCGCGCGGCCGAACTTTATGCCGAACGCTATTCGGATGCCGATGGCCGGATCAGGGCTACCTTCACGATTATCTATGTATCCGGATGGACACCACACGAAAGCCAGCAGAAGCCGCTGCGGCCCGGCTCAGCCAAGGCAAGGCTCGCCGATGCGCTCAAGGTCGAAGAGCACAAACTGAAGCAATGAAACCCATTGCGCGGAAGCCGGGAACCCAAAACGCTCCGCACAAACCTCAAGGTTCATGATCCGCGTCTACAGCGCCGCGCGTCAATTCTGATTTACAGACGAGGTCTGAACCGTGTTGGACAGCAGGCTGAACGTGTTCGACAGACTGTTGCTGAACGCGCCGACGCCGCTGATGATCGCAGCCGACATCAGGGCCGCAATCAGTCCATATTCGATGACCGTCGCACCGGTCTTGTCACTGAAAAAACGCCGTACGGCACGCATACCCTCAAAGCTCCCAGCCCCAGCATTGGACATCAACATCTCGTGAATCCGATGCTGTCATGGCATCTGGCAGGCTATGGCATGCACTATTGGCAGCTGCTGTCGGCGCCGTATCCCTGAACGATGCAGACCGAACCTGGCTCATGCTGCAGCACGCTGCGGCGGATCGTATAACGCTTGCCGTTTTCGGTCTGTGGAATTGAACCCGTCGTAATATTATCGAGATCCGGCGCGCTTGCAAGCACGCGAGACTTGGATCTGTCGGAGAGCATCGGCGTCAGGATAAGCGAAAGCGCTACCGCCGCCGTACCGAACAGCAGAGCGATATTCAACGCGCCCGTCTTGCGCGACGTGGAATAGGACTGCTCTTTTTCCTGAACAGCTTTCCAGAAATCGTCGTCCATTATGTCAAGCCTTCTTTAACGCACCCAACAACCCGCTTGATTGAGAGCATTGAATGCCAGAAGGTCATAAACGATCCCTTAATATCCACATGCAAATTAATGAGACGTAAAATTCCGGGACAGCACTTGATTCGGCTTATGCGGCTGATTTCAAATGGCTAATTTTCGTTAACCATATTTGTGATGCGTTGTCCTTCGCCGCACCCAATGTGCACTGCACAAATTCCTAAAGGGTCGCGCCCGTCATCACGCATCAAATCACCTACGCAAATACACGCATAAGAACATTTTTTACGCTATACTCCAATAAATTGAGATTGACGCCTACTCGCCCGGATGCCACCTACAAGGCGGATGTCATTATCATAAGTTGTGGGGGAGCTAATGTATGGTGGGATTATTTAAAGGCGTCGGCGGCCTCATTATCGCTCTCGCAATCGTGCTGGCTGTCTCGATGCTTGTCGTCGGAGGTATCAGCGGCTTTGTCGCCGGGTTGATCGCCGCTCTTGCATACGCATTTTGCGGCGCTACGATCTTTGCGTTCGGATTGATGCTTGAACATCTGGAGGCGATCCGCCGGAATTCAGTTAGGCAATCGGAAATGCTGACAGAGCTGCTGCGCAGAGCGCCAAAGGCAGATTCATCGGGCAGAAACCCGATGGCCAACAGCCTCGATCAGCTTGAGAAATCAGCCTTCCGCTTTAAGGATATCTGACCTTAAAGCAAATCCTGCAGGAACGGGATCAGCGGCTCATCGGCCGGCGGCATCGGATAGTCGCGCAGCGCTTGCGGCCGCACCCATTTGAGCGCCTGCCCTTCCCTGCCGTGCGGAATTCCTTCGTATCGCCGGCAGATGTAGAGCGGCATCAGCAGATGGAAGGTTTCATAGGTGTGGCTGGCAAAGGTCAGCGGCGCGAGACATGCGATCTTCGTCTGGACGCCGATCTCTTCCTGAAGTTCGCGCACCAGCGTCTCTTCCGGAGTTTCGCCGGCTTCGACCTTGCCGCCGGGAAACTCCCATAGGCCGGCAAGCGACTTGCCCTCGGGGCGCTGCGCCAGAAGAATACGACCATCCGTATCGATGAGCGCACAAGCAGCGACGAGAACGATCTTGCGGCCAGTCTCGCTCATGCTTCCTCCGGGGAACGCCAATAGCAGTAACGATAAGCCTCGCGGAATCCGAAGCGGGCATAGAGCGCGATGGCAGGCGCATTGTCGACGCTGACCTGAAGCCATGCTGTCTTGGCGCTGCGCATGCGCGCCCAGCGCAATGCCGACGTCAGGATCTCGGCGCCCAGCCCCTTGCGTCGATGCTGCGCCGAAACGGAAACCGAAAGGATGCCGGCAAGATCATTGTCCTGCACGCAAAGCGTCGTCGCCACAGGACCTGCGTCGTCATTCTCGATCACGAAAAGCCCCGACGGCGGCTTGATGCCGCTCACCACCTCCGCCAGGGCCGGCTTCAGGGCGGGATCGGCCTCATCGACAATGAGGCTGGCGTCCACGAAGCGGCCGACATCATGGCTGGGCAGATGGTCCAGCATATCGGGCAGCTCGAGATCGACAAGGTCGACGGTCATGACAAGCGTTTCGTCGAAGCGCGTCCAACGACGCTCCCGCAAAAGGTCGATCAGCTGCTGCGAGGCTAGCGGCGTCTCGCGCACCACCATCGGCCTGCCATAGGCTTCGAACTTGCGCTGCGCCTTGCGCAACCGGATCTCGAGGTCACGATGGTCGGAGGGGTCGAGCGGCACAACGGAATTGAGCCGCTTCGAGGGGTGACCCGCCGTCAACCGCACCTGCCAGCTGCCGTCATACTGCACCGACGAGGCGGGCCAGGCCCGGAAGCCGACAGCTTCGAGCCTGCGCACCAGGGGCAGCTTGTTTATCGTGGACTGCGCATGCATCGGCTAGGTATCAGCTCCGGTAGTCGCCATTGATGGCAACATATTCCTTGGTGAGGTCGCAGGTCCAGACCGTTGCGCGACCGTTGCCGAGGCCAAGATCGACCTTCACGGGGATATCCTGCTGCTTCATGACATTCGAGGCCGCTTCCTCGGAATAGGAAGCATCGCGTTCGCCGTTGACGGCAACGCGGACGTCGCCAAACCAGATGGCCAGCTTGTCGCGATCCGCCATCTCGCCGGCCTTGCCGACCGCCATGACGATACGACCCCAGTTGGCGTCTTCGCCGGCAGCCGCGGTCTTGACCAGCGGCGAATTGGCGATCGAGAGCGCGATGCGCTTGGCAGCGGCATCGTTCTCGGCGCCCGTCACGGTGATTTCGAGCATCTTGGTCGCGCCTTCACCGTCGCGAACGACCTGAATCGCGAGATCCTTGAGGAGATCGTTGAGTGCTGCGCGGAAACCGGCAAGCTGCGGATCGTCGGCGCGATCGATATGCGTCTGGCCGTCGGCAGCGGCAGCACCGGTCGCGAACAGCATCAGCGTGTCGGAGGTCGAAGTATCGCTATCAACGGTCATGGAGTTGAAGCTCGGACCAACACCATCGGACAGCAGCGACTGAAGAGCGGCAGAGGAAATATCGGCATCCGTGACCACGAACGATAGCATCGTTGCCATGTCGGGCGCGATCATGCCGGCGCCCTTGGCGATGCCGTTGATGGTGACCTTGACACCGCCGATCTCGGCGCTGCGCGTCGCGACCTTCGGATAAGTGTCCGTGGTCATGATCGCCTTGGCGGCTTCGAACCAGAAGTCGTTGACGGCATCCTTGGCCATCGTGTCGAGCACGCCGGCGAACTTGGTCGCGTCCAGAGGCTCGCCGATCACGCCTGTCGAGGCGAGGTAAACTTCGTTTTCACCGCAGCCGACGGCCGCAGCGGCAGACTTTGCGGTCAGCTCGGTCGCCTGGCGCCCCTTCAGGCCGGTAAAGGCATTGGCATTGCCGGAATTGACGACAACGGCACGCGCGCTGCCATGAGCGAGGTTCGCCCGGCAGAAATCCACCGGAGCCGAAGGACACTTCGAACGTGTGAACACGCCGGCGACGGCTGCAGGCTTGTCGAAAACCATCAGCAGGACGTCCGTCCGGTTTTTGTACTTGATGCCGGCAGATGCCGTGGTCATGCGCACACCGCGAAGAGCGGGCATGGAAACGAAGGTTTTGGGAGCGAGCGGAGAAACGGAACCGGACATGAGAGCCACCTGAAAAGAGCAGGATGCCGAAAAGTGTAGGTGGTTTTCGGATTACATCATGCTCTGCTTCTTAGATTCTGGAGCGGATTCGGATTTTAGCTCGATGCGACCTAAGATCATCCGGCTCCAGTGAAAGGCCCGGAAAATCCGGGCCCTAAGGATCCTGCTTACGATTGCTTACTGCTGCGGCTGGGCGTCAGGCGCGATGGCGTCATCCGCCGGGGCCGCATCCTGCTGCTTCTGCGCATCTTCGTATGCCTTGCTGAGTGCAGGGTCGCTGATGGAAACCTTGGCGTCCTGCTTGGCCTTGTTCAGCAGCTCAAGATACTTGTCGCGCATGACGAGCTGACGAACCTGATCCTTGACCTGATCGAACGGCGGAGGAGGAGCGTTGCGCTTGTCCTCGACCTTGATCACGTGCCAGCCGAAGTCGGTCTTGACCGGGGTCTTGGTGTACGTTCCCACTGGAAGTGCGAAAGCAGCCTCTTCGAATTCCTTGACCATGCGGCCATGGCCGAAATAGCCGAGATCGCCGCCGTCAGCCTTGTTCGGGTCGGTGGACTTTTCCTTGGCAAGCGCAGCAAAATCCTTGCCGGCATCGAGTTCCTTGATGATCGCCTTGGCTTCGTCCTCGGTCTTTACGAGGATATGGCGGGCGTGAACTTCTTCCTGCTTCGGCAGGGCTGCGACTTCCTTGTCGTAGCGGGCCTTGACTTCGTCATCCTTGATGGCGTCGGCAACATGCGCCTTGAAATAGGCATTGTGCAGCTCGCGATCACGCAGGTAGGCCATGTGAGCCTGGAAGTCCGGCGTCTGGTCGAGCTTTTCGGCGGCCGCCTTCTGCGACAGCAGCTTCACGTCGATCGAAGCGGAAAGTGCTGCGACCTTCTTCTGGTCGTCTGGAAGCTGGCCGAGCTGCGGATCGAGATTGGCGATCGCCAGATCGAGTTCGGATTGATGGATTTCGACATCGCCGACCTTGGCGACAACGGGATCCTTGGCGTCAGCCGCGAAAACCGGCGCCTGGAAGGTAATGATTGTTGCGAAAGCAACCGCAGCAAGTTTGTTGTACTTCAACATAAAATAACCCTTCGGTGGTCTCGACCGGCTCGACAGATGGGAATCCGGCGTGAAAAAGCCTTCAGCAGGAGAATGTGGCCTTTGTGTATCGGCCAAATCCCGTTGACATCAATCGACCCCCCTCTTATCTGTCACGCAACCTCGCGTCCAGAACAGTTTCCGGCCGTTTTGTGCTATACTCCCGTTTTTTTGGGAGTGGATAAAGCAACGAACGGCCGGATGAAATCTCAGAAAGGACCATTCACATGGTCAGCCTAGGTGGAATTGCCCGCAAGTTGTTCGGCTCGTCCAACGACCGTCGCGTCAAGTCGTTCCAGCCGAATGTCGATGCCATCAATGCACTCGAACAGCAGATGCGTGCGCTGTCCGATGAAGCGTTGGCCGCCAAGACGGTTGAGTTTCGCCAGCAGTTGGCCGATGGCAAGACGCTCGACGATCTCCTCGTGCCCGCCTTTGCGGTAGCGCGCGAGGCATCTCGTCGTGTTCTCGGCATGCGACCTTTTGACGTACAGCTCATCGGCGGCATGATCCTTCATTCCAACGCGATCGCGGAAATGAAGACCGGCGAAGGCAAGACGCTCGTCGGTACGCTGCCGGTCTATCTGAACGCGCTCGCCGGCAAGGGCGTTCACGTCGTCACGGTCAACGACTACCTGGCACAGCGCGACAGCGCCACCATGGGCCGCCTCTACAGCTTCCTCGGGCTGACGACGGGCGTCATCATCCATGGCCTGTCGGACGAAGAGCGGCGCGACGCCTATGCCTGCGACATCACCTACGGCACCAACAACGAGCTCGGCTTCGACTATCTGCGCGACAATATGAAATATGATCGCGGACAGATGGTTCAGCGCGGCCATAGCTTCGCCATCGTCGACGAAGTGGACTCGATCCTGATCGACGAAGCGCGTACGCCGCTGATCATTTCAGGCCCGCTCGACGACCGCTCCGATCTCTACACCACGATCGACGCCTTCATTCCGCGCCTTGCGAAGGAAGACTACGAGATCGACGAAAAGCAGCGCTCGGCCAACTTCTCCGAAGAAGGCACGGAAAAGCTGGAAAACATGCTCGGCGAGGCCGGCCTGCTGAAGGGTGAATCGCTCTACGACGTCGAGAACGTCGCGATTGTCCATCACATCAACAATGCGCTCAAGGCTCACAAGCTCTTCCAGCGCGACAAGGATTACATCGTCCGCAACGGCGAAGTCGTCATCATCGATGAATTCACCGGCCGCATGATGCCGGGTCGCCGCTACTCGGACGGCCAGCACCAGGCGCTGGAAGCCAAGGAGCGGGTGCAGATCCAGCCGGAAAACCAGACGCTGGCGCAGATCACCTTCCAGAACTACTTCCGCATGTACGACAAGCTCGCCGGCATGACCGGCACGGCGTCGACGGAAGCGGAAGAATTCGGCAACATCTACGGCCTCGATGTCGTCGAAGTGCCGACCAACCTGCCGATCAAGCGTATCGACGAGGACGACGAGGTCTATCGTACGCATGAAGAGAAATACAAGGCGATCATTGCCGAGATTCTGGATGCGCATAAGCGCGGCCAGCCGGTACTCGTCGGGACGACGTCGATCGAAAAATCTGAACTTCTTGCCGAGCTCATGCGCAAGCAGGGCTTCAACGATTTCCAGGTTCTGAACGCCCGCTACCACGAACAGGAAGCCTATATCGTCGCCCAGGCCGGTGTCCCCGGCACTGTGACGATCGCCACCAACATGGCCGGCCGCGGCACCGACATCCAGCTCGGCGGCAACCTAGAAATGCGGGTCGAACGCGACCTGCACGATGTCGAGCCCGGTCCGGAGCGCGATGCCGCGATCGCCAGGATTGTCGAGGAGATCAAGGAGCTCAAGCAGAAGTCGCTTGCCGCCGGTGGTCTCTACGTCATCGCCAGCGAACGCCACGAAAGCCGCCGTATCGACAACCAGCTCCGCGGCCGTTCCGGTCGTCAGGGCGACCCCGGCCGCTCGAAGTTCTACCTGTCGCTTCAGGACGACCTGATGCGCATCTTCGGCTCCGACCGCATGGACGGAATGCTGCAGAAGCTAGGTCTCAAGGAAGGCGAAGCCATCGTCCATCCCTGGATCAACAAGGCTCTGGAACGCGCTCAGAAGAAGGTCGAAGCCCGCAACTTCGATATCCGCAAGAACGTCCTCAAATACGACGACGTGCTGAACGACCAGCGCAAGGTCATCTTCGAACAGCGCGTCGAATTGATGGATGCGACCGATCTTACCGAAACCATCGGTGACATGCGCCACGATGTCATCGAGGATCTGGTTTCCAAGCACATCCCCGAACGCGCTTATGCCGAACAATGGGATGCCGACGGCCTGAAGGCCGGCGTTGCCAATTTCTTCGACCTCGATATGCCCGTGCACGACTGGGTCAAGGAAGAAGGCATCGCCGAAGACGACATTCGTGCTCGCCTGACGGAAGCCGCCGACAAGGCTGCAACCGAAAAGGCCGAGCGCTTCGGCCCCGAGATCATGACCTATGTCGAGCGCTCCATCGTCCTGCAAACGCTTGATAATCTCTGGCGCGAGCATATCGTCAATCTCGACCATCTGCGTTCGGTCATCGGCTTCCGTGGCTATGCGCAGCGCGACCCGTTGCAGGAATATAAGGCGGAAGCTTTCGAGCTGTTCCAGTCCCTGTTGAACAATCTGCGCCAGGCCGTCACCGCCCAGCTTTCGCGCGTCGAGCTCGTGCATCAGCCGTCCGAGCCGGAAACACCGCCGATGCAGGGCCGCCATATTGACGCGACGACGGGCGAAGACGAATTCGCTCCTCTCGGCCTTGCAAGCGAAAACTTCGTGCCGCCGGAAAATCGCGACCCGCACAATCCGGCAACCTGGGGTCGCGTCGGCCGCAACGAAGCCTGCCCCTGCGGTTCCGGCAAGAAATACAAGCATTGCCATGGCGCCTTCGAAAGCACCGAAGTCGTCTGAGGCTTCATTCCTTTCGAAGAATCAAAGAGATGCCGCCTTTCGGGCGGCATTTTTCGTTTTTGTGGACCGCCCTTCGCCATGTTGCTTTCGAAAGATCGAAAGAACCTATTCTTAACCCTCCTCTGCCAAGACTATCGCGAGGTTCGGATCATATTTAAAGTATTGCGTGTTGATCATGGCGGTCTTTCAAACAGCGGAGAAAATGCTGCCGTCCGCATTGCGGGCTGTGGCCTCGCCATATCTGCGTAAACTTGCCATTGTCCTCACAAGCCGCGACGAGAAGGCCGTTTCGCAGCGCATGGCGCTGATCGCCTTCACCATCCGCATCGCTGGCGCGGCCCTCGCTTTTCTGTCGCAGATCATCCTCGCCCGCCTGATGGGCCGGTTCGAATACGGCGTCTTCGTCTTCGTATGGGTGCTGATGATCCTGTTCGGCAACCTCGCCTGTCTCGGCTTCCCAACCGCCATCATCCGTTTCCTGCCGCAATATGACGCGAGCGGCAATCTTGCTGCTTTGCGCGGCCTGAACACCACGGCACGCCTGTTCGTCGTCGCTCTATCCGGCACGCTGGCCTTGATCGGAGCGGCAGTGGTCTATGTCCTGCGCGGCACGATCGAACACTATTATCTCATGCCGATCCTGCTTGGCCTCATTGCCGTGCCGATGATCGCGCTCGGTGACGTTCTCGACGGCACGGCGCGCGCCAAGCATTGGCCGATCATGGCATTGAGCCCGACCTTCCTGATCCGCCCGTCGCTGATCCTGCTGTTCATGGTTACGGCCGTCCTTGCCGGCGCGCCGCGTGATGCGGTGACAGCCATGATGGCGGCGCTGGCCGGTGCCTTTACCAGCGTCCTGCTTCAATACCTCGCCGTCACGTTCCGTTTGCGCGGCCACTATCCGAACGGCGCAAGGACGGTCGAGTTCAAGGCCTGGCTGACCGTGGCCTTCCCGATATTTCTGGTCGAAGGCGTCGGCTACCTCTTCACCAATTCCGATGTCATCGTCGTCGGGATCTTCCTAGATCCGGGTGAGGTCGCCGTCTATTTCGCCGCCGCCAAGACCATGGCCCTGGTGCATTTCGTCTATTTCGCGGTCAAGGCTGCCATTGGCCCGCGCTTCGCCAGCATCCTCGCCGAGAAAGACCAGGCAAAACTTGCCGCCTTCGCCACCGAGGCAACCCGCTGGACCTTCTTTCCGGCCCTCGCCGTCGGCCTCGCGGTCTTGGCAGCAGGCCAGCTGCTGCTGTCGCTTTTCGGCGCCGCCTTCACGGACGGGCAGATCGTCATGGCCATCCTTCTCGGCGGCATTCTAGCCAAGGCATTGGTCGGTCCGGCCGAGGTATTGCTGACCATGGCGGACAAGCAGATGATCTGCGTCTATCTCTACACCGCAGCGCTCGCCGCCAATATCGGCCTGAACATCGTCCTCATCCCGCGTTTCGGCATCGAAGGCGCGGCCATGGCCGGGGCCGGAGCCATGGTGCTCGAAGCCCTGCTCCTGCACATTGCCGTGCGCAAAACGCTCGGCATCACACTCTTCGCCCTTATTCGCCGCCCAGCGGTGCCACCGACAACACACGGGGCCACCTGAATCATGACGCGCCCTCCTTATACCGAAACGACCGACAGCCAGGTCAACGCTCTGACGCATACGCTTGCGGCGCTGCACTTCGACACGCCGAAGGCAGAGGCACGCGTCGAAGTCGGCCGATCCGGCCGCGAGCTTTGCCTCTATCCCGGCAAACTCGGCTACGAACTGCAGGACGAGCTGGATTTTCTGTCCAACCGTGCGATGGAACCGAACGTCTTTTTCTCCGGCCGCTTTCTGGCGCCCGCCATGCCTCGCCTCGAGGATCGGCAGGTCCGCCTTGCCCTGATGCGCGACAATAGCAGCGCCCGTAGCCGTATCCGCCTGCTGATGCCCTTCACGGTCGACAAGCCCGGCTTTGCAATCGGCCCTTCGATCATTCGCGTCTGGTCCAACTCCTTCGGCCCCCTGGGCACGCCTTTGGTCGACGCCGAGGACGCCGGAGAGACGCTCGACAACCTCTTCGAAGGGCTGGCGCGGCAGGAGCTGCATTTGCCGGCCGCGCTCGTGCTACCCGACATTCGTCTGAACGGCCACTTCGCCCAGATGGCCAAGGTCGTCGCCATCGGCCGCAATCTGCCCATTGCCGTAGCAAACCCCTTCCAGCGCCCCATGCTTCACAGCAACGAGGATGCGATCGCCTATCTCAAACGCACGATCTCCAATGCTCATCTGCGCGAAATGCGCCGGCAGTGGCGCCTGTTGGAAAAACAGGGCGACGTCTCCTACAATGTCGCGCGTCAACCGCGCGACGTTCACCTGCGCATGGAGGAGTTCCTGGCGCTGGAGGCAAGCGGCTGGAAAGGCAAGAAACGCACTGCCTTGGTCACGGATCGCCACCACGCCGCCTTCGCCCGCGAAGCCATCTCCAATCTCGCGGCCATCGACGCCGTTCGTATTCACACGATCGATCTGAACGGCAAGGCCATAGCCTCGATGATCGTGCTGATCATGGGCGGTGAGGCCTACACCTGGAAGACGGCCTATGACGAGGCCTATGCCCGCTATTCGCCGGGCAAGCTCCTGATGGGAGAATTGACGGAATGGCACCTCGACGACGCCAACGTCGTGCGTTCCGATTCCTGCGCCATCGCGGATCATCCGATCATGAGCCGCTTCTGGCACGAGCGTGAGGACATGGGCACGCTGATCATCGGCCTGACGCCAAACGGCGACCGCGACATCAGACAGATCACCACGCAGTTGCACATGTACCGCAGCACCCGCAACATGGCGAAGCTGCTGCGCGAAAAGATCCTGTCGCTGACAAAGCGCTAGAGTATTTCCAGTGGGTACCAGGGTTTCTCGGCGCGGAACACGCAGGAAAACGACAGGATGGAATGCCTTGTGCGTTGATCGGAACCTGCGAGGACCGCACTAGCTTTCGGCGTGCAGGGTTTCTTCGGTCGCCCGCTCGCGCAGCAGGCGACGGATGACCTTGCCCGAGGTCGTCAGCGGCAGTGCATCGACGAATTCGATCTCGCGCGGATACTCGTGCATCGAGAGCCGCGTTTTCACCCAGTCGCGGATTTCGGTGGCCAATGCTTCACTCGGCTCACGGCCAGGCACGAGAACGACATAGGCCTTGACGATCTCCGTTCGCACCGCATCCGGCTTGCCCACCGCCGCCGCAAGCTGCACCGCCGGATGGCCGCCGAGGCAGTCTTCGATTTCGCTGGGGCCGATGCGATAACCCGATGAGGTGATGACGTCGTCGTCGCGCCCGACGAAGGAAATATAGCCATCAGCATCCTGCCGGCCGATATCGCCGGTCAGCAGCCAATCATTGGCGAATTTCGCCTCCGTCGCCGCCTCGTTCTGCCAATAGCCGAGGAACATCACCGGATCGGGCCGCTTGATAGCGATCTGTCCGCTCTCCCCGATAGGAACCTCGACACCATCGGCATCGACGATCGCGACGCGATGGCCGGGCGCCGCCTTCCCCGTCGCCCCACCTCGGCTGACGCCGAAAGCTTCGCTGGAGGCAAGCACGAAATTGCACTCCGTCTGGCCGAAAAACTCGTTGACGCTGACACCGAGCGCCGAGCGCGCCCATTCGAAGGTTTCGCGGCCCAGCGCCTCGCCTGCCGAACCGATGGTGCGGAGTTTGAGGTCGTAGCGGGCCCGCGGATTGTCGACAGCCTTCAACAGCCGCAGCGCCGTTGGCGGAATGAAGGCATTGCGCACCTCCATCTCAGCCATGATGCGGAAGGCCATATGCGGATCGAATTTCTGCGCCGGCGAGGAAACGACGGGAACGCCAAGCATCAGGCTCGGCAGAAGCGCATTCAGAAGGCCGCCAGCCCAGGCCCAGTCCGATGGCGTCCATAGCCGGTCGCCGGCCTTAGGAAAGGCCTCATGGGCGAACTGCATGCCTGGAATATGCCCCGGCAACACGCGATGGCCATGCAGCGCGCCCTTGGGTGGCCCGGTCGTGCCGGAGGTAAAAATCATCAACGCCGGATCGTCATGGCCTGTATCTGCCACCTCGAAAAGAGGCGGGTATGCCGCCACCAGATCGGCAAAGCCGGCGACACCGTCTTCTGCGCCGTCGATGCTGATGACTTCAGTCATTTCAGGCAGTCGGTCCCTGATTGGGCGTAGCCGCTCTAGTCCGAAGCGGTTGGTGACGATAGCCGACGCCCCGGACGCCTGCAGCCTGTATTCCAGCGCCTCCGCGCCGAACAGCAGCGCCAACGGTAAAGCGATCGCCCCCATCTTGTAGATCGCCACATGCGCGACGACGGTCTCGAAGCTCTGCGGCAGCAATAGCGCAACGCGGTCCCCGCGCCGCACACCAAGCGCCAAGAGTGCGTTGGCGAAAGACGCGGAACGGTCTCGCAACTCCCCGTAGGTCATGGAAAAGTGATCGCCGTCCGGATTGAAATGCTGGAGGCAGACCCGATCGGGTTCGTGCTCCGCCCAGGCATCGCAAACAGCATGTCCCATGTTGAATTTCGCCGGAATCTCCCAGCGAAAGTCACGATAGAGCGCTTCATAAGTATCTTGCGGGGGCAATCTCATGCGGAATTCCAAAAATGGTGCAGCGCAGCTAACACCTGTCGCCTTCAGGGTTCAAGGAAACATTTGAAATTGCCGTCTTCCCCCGTGCGCGAATCGCCTTATTTATTGAAGAATACTTCGAAACTCTTCACGAACTAATGCGTCAGCCGCCGATCTGCGTTTCGCGACGCACCATTCCCATCGCTCTTCCGGCGATGGGCCTCCTTGTACCGAATGATCGAATGGACGGAGAATATCGATGGAATACGTAAAATTTGGCAGGACCGGCCTTGAGGTCTCGCGAATCTGCCTTGGCTGCATGACCTACGGCGATCCCAACAAGGGCACGCATGCCTGGTCGCTGAAAGAGGAGGACAGTCGTCCGCTGCTGCGCCAGGCAATCGAAGCCGGCATCAACTTCCTCGATACGGCCAATACCTATTCCGACGGCTCTTCGGAAGAAATCGTCGGCCGCGCCATCAAGGATTTCGCGCGGCGCGAGGATATCGTGCTCGCCACCAAGGTCTTCAACCGCATGCGCCCCGGCCCGAACGGCGCCGGCCTCTCGCGCAAGGCGATCTTCGATGAGATCGACAACAGCCTGCGCCGCCTCGGCACCGATTATGTCGACCTCTATCAGATCCATCGCTGGGACTATACGACGCCGATCGAGGAAACCCTCGAAGCACTGCATGATGTCGTCAAGGCCGGCAAGGCCCGCTACATCGGCGCTTCCTCCATGCACGCCTGGCAATTCGCCAAGGCGATCTACACCTCCCGCCTCAACGGCTGGACGGAGTTCGTCAGCATGCAGGACCACCTGAACCTGCTCTACCGCGAAGAAGAGCGCGAAATGCTGCCCTTCTGCGAAGATCAGAAAATCGCCGTCATACCGTGGAGCCCGCTCGCGCGCGGCCGCCTGACCCGTGACTGGGACGAGGCAACGGCTCGCACGCAGTCCGACGAGTTCGGCAAGACGCTTTACACCCAGGCGCTGGAAGCAGACCGCAAGATCGTTGATGCCGTCGGCGCTGTCGCCAAGGCACGCGGCATTCCGCGCGCACGGATCGCAACCGCCTGGGTTCTGCAGAAGAGCGCCGTCACCGCACCGATCGTCGGCGCCTCCAAGCCCGGCCACATCGCGGATGCCGTCGCGTCGCTGGAAGTGAAACTGACGCCTGATGAAATCGAGGCGCTGGAATCGCCCTATGTCCCGCACGGAGTTGCCGGATTCAAGTGAGGCTTCGAGGGCGGCCGGGCAGGATAATGATGACGCATCGCCGCGCATGGACCCTCACCCAAGCCCTCTCCCCGCGCATGCGGGGAGAGGGGGCTTTTCCTGCCCAATCTGCGTCCTGTCCACATGGTGAACACGGTCGTTTTGCTCTGTCGTCCCCTCTCCCCGCAAGCGAGGAGAGGGCTAGGGTGAGGGGGCAATCCAAACCTCCGAAGTCGATTGAGCCCGCGGCAAATCGCGCAAAAGTGACTTCACGAGCAGGTCACAGTTAAGGCTTAACTGATCGAGGTTCCTTACCCCCGAGGATGATATCCGATGATCACAGTTCCCTTCGAAGCCAGGCGCTTTCAATCGACCGCGGCCTATTACCTGCGCTATCGCATTCCCTATCCGGACAGATTGATCGATCGCGTCGCCGAACGAAGCGGCCTCAAGCGCGGCGATCATGTGCTCGACCTCGGCTGTGGTCCGGGTCAGCTCGGGATCGCCTTTGCCCGGCTGCGGGGCGCAGCCGTCACCGCCATGGATCCGGAACCGGAAATGCTCGCCGAAGTCGAAGCCGGTGCGAAGAAGGCCGATGTCGACGTCACGATCCGTCAGGGCTCATCCTACGATCTCGGCCCGGATATCGGCAAGTTGCACCTCTGCGTTATGGGGCGCTCCTTCCACTGGATGGACAGGCCGGCAACGCTTGACGCGCTCGACAGGCTGATCGAGCCGGGCGGCGCCGTCGTGCTGTTTCATGACAAAAGTGTTCTAGCCGAGCCGGATTGGCGCGGGATCGTGGAGCCGCTGGCGGAAACCTACTCGCCCGAACGCAATGCCGACCGGCTGCTGCGCAAGAGCAAGGCATGGGCGCCGCACGAGGCCATGCTGCTTGCCTCGCCTTTCCGCAATCTCGAGCGCATCGGCATCGTCTCGGAATATACAAGGGATATCGAGGATATTGTCGGCCGCGTCTTCTCGATGTCGTCAACCTCGCCGCAGGCGCTTGGCGACAAGGCAGCCGATTTCGAGGCGGCGCTTCGCGGCAAGCTCCTCGAAGCAGCACCCGACGGCAAGTTCAAGGAGATCGTCGAGGCGAACGGGCTGCTCGCCTTCCGCGATTGAATTCGTGCACGCGGAGCGGCCCGGCAAAACGCCTGGCCGCTCTGGCAGTCTTTGGCCTAAGCCTCGTTTTTGTTTGACTCGCCTGTGTCCGACGGAGGGGTCAGCTCCTGCCGGGTAGCGGCCAGAAACTCCTGCGACAGCTCGGAACTGTCCATCGCCCGCGCCAGGATGACGGCACCGACCATGGCCGAAAGGCTGGCGAAAGCCTTGCGGCGGCGATCCTCGGCCGTTTCGCCGGGAACGATGTCTTCGAGCACTTCCACCAATCCGATGAGCCCGCCGGTAAAAGTGGACTGCATCTCCGGTCCGTGCCGGCTGACCTCCTGTGTCAGCGCCGCAAACACGCAGCCCGTCGCATGCTCGACGACATTGCGATGGGAGAGATAATGAGCAAGCAGCGCTTCCAGCGGCTGCTCGGGCGAGCTGGCCGCCACCTGCTTCCAGCGCTCCAGCGAGCGTGCCACCAGCGCCTTGCTCGCCTCGCAGGCAAGCTCATCCTTCGAATCGAAATGACCATAAAAGCCGCCATGCGTCAGACCGGCGGCCTTCATGATGTCGGCGACGCCGATGCCGTCGAAACCCTTCTCGCGGAAGAGTTCGCCTGCCACTGCAAGGATCTTCTCGCGATTCTCGGCGAATTTTTCCCGGCTCACTCTCATCAAAAAACTCCATCAGAGCATCAATAAATCTGTATTGACAATTTACATGACGAACATCATCAATACAAAACAAATATGATCGCTATCATGTAAATGCCTTTACACAAACGTTCAAGCCAGGAGAGCGGCACGGCGCTATAAGCGAATACGGTTCCCCCCGGGCCTTTCGCAATCGAACGCCTTCACCGCCCACCCGATCCCGACGTCAAGCCACGCAACTCTATCGGAACGCAGCTCATGGTCTCCACCGCTATTGCCTCGACGCTCGCCCGGCGCAACATCCATTACGGATGGGTCGTCGTCGGCGCCACCTTCCTCACCATGCTCGTCACGGCCGGCGCCATGGGTGCGCCCGGCGTGCTCATCAAGCCGCTGGAGGACGAGTTCGGCTGGAGTACCTCGTCCATCTCGTCCGCGCTCGCGGTCCGCCTCATCCTGTTCGGCCTGATGGGTCCATTCGCCGCCGCATTCATGAACCATTTCGGCGTGCGCAAGGTCATCGTCTTCGCACTTGGCACGATCGGCGTCGGATTCGTCGGCTCGCTGTTCATGACGCAAGTCTGGCAGCTGCTTCTATGCTGGGGGATCATCGTCGGCTTCGGGACAGGCCTCACCGCCATGGTGCTGGCGGCAACCGTTTCGACGCGCTGGTTCACCAAGCACCGCGGCCTCGTCATCGGCATGCTGTCGGCAAGCTCGGCCACGGGGCAGCTCGTCTTCCTGCCGCTGATGGCGGAGTTGACGACGCGCTACGGCTGGCGCTCGACCGTGATCTTCGTCTGCGGCATGATCGTCGTTGCCGCCTTCGTCGTACTGCTTCTGATGCGCGACAGACCTTCCGACGTCAATCTGCCGCTGGTCGGCGAGATCCACATCACCCCGCCGCCGGCTGCGACCAAGAACCTGAAGGCTGCGCTCGCCTCGCCGATCGCCGTCCTGCGGGAAGTCTCCACGACGTCGACTTTCTGGATCCTGTTTGCAACGTTCTTCATCTGCGGCCTGTCGACCAACGGCCTGATCCAGACGCATTTCGTCACCCTTTGCGGCGATTTCGGCATCGTGCCGGTGGCCGCCGCCAGCGTGCTCGCCGTCATGGGCATCTTCGATTTCTTCGGCACGATCGGCTCCGGCTGGCTCTCCGACCGCTTCGACAATCGCTGGCTGCTGTTCTGGTATTACGGGCTGCGCGGCTTGTCGCTGGTCTATCTGCCCTTCAGCAATTTCACCTTTTACGGCCTGTCAATCTTCGCCGTCTTCTATGGCCTTGACTGGATCGCCACCGTGCCGCCGACCGTCAAGATCGCCGCTGACCGCTTCGGCCGTGAAAAGGCCGGCCTCGTTTTCGGCTGGGTCTTTGCCGGCCACCAGCTCGGTGCCGCCACCGCCGCCTATGGCGCCGGCCTCACCCGCACGGAGCTGAACACCTACCTACCCGCCTTCTTCGTCGCCGGCGCCTTCTGCCTGCTGGCCGCCATCCTGGCGATCACGCTGCAAAAGCCCGGCTCCGTCGCCAAGGGCGGCCCGGCAATGGCTCACTAGAGTTCGGAAGACAAAAGCCCATGGCGCATCCAGCGCGCCATGGGCAAACAGCAACCCTGCGGAAACACTCGCAATATCTGTCGCACCCCGCTTGCGCGCCGAGCCGATCGCATGCTAGACAGCCGCCTCGTCATGATCCGTTGCCCCATTGGCGGAATTGGTAGACGCGCTCGACTCAAAATCGAGTTTCGAAAGAAGTGCTGGTTCGACTCCGGCATGGGGCACCACAATACCCATGACCAATTGAATTATATGGTCAATTATGAATATAATTGGCTTTGGCAATCGGAATGAAACAAATTCCGCACGGCCGAGAGATGAGAATATCACCTACCATTTGCAGGCCTCTCTTAGAGGCTTGATCTCACTTTCCAAGTTCGCAATGGAATAACTGACCGTCAGCGCGCTCTCGTTGAACGGCATTGCCCGAACAATCAGGCGATTTCCTCCAAACAGTGCTTTGATCAAAGAAATACTCGTTGGACCGCTGAAAAGACCTAAAGCGCCGTGATCCGTCGATTCACGAAGGCCTTTCGTGAAAGCTTTTTTGTCATCAACTCGAAAGGTCACATCGCCATAACCGCCGCTTTCAGCCATGAAATGATCGGCAAACTGGAACGTGATTGCGGTTTTCCCCTCCATGCATCGGACAACGAGGGAGGCTTTGCTCGGCGCACGGCCGTATCTGCTGGGAACATCGTCATCTGATTCAAGAAGCAAAAATACGCTCTTCGAGTCGTCGATCTTTGATTTCTCGGTTTCCACCGTCCACTTGGAACTACTTTGTGTCCTGGGCGGTTCAACGCTTGTCTGAACTCGAAAAATTGCGTCATAGCAGATCAACCGCTCGCCTCCATCTTGCATGGCGGCACACTCCTCCGGCTTCTCCGCAGCTTTTACAGGCGCGGCAAAAGCAAAGGCAGAAACGAGCGCTGTCACAGGCAAGGCAAGCCACCCATTTCGTCGCGATAGCGATGGCCTGGATTGATGCGCATACGTTGGCTCTGCTCCCCGAAATCGAGCCACGATACCTTTATCGCTTCCCCCAAAAATGTCTGCCTTTGAACGTCCCATTCTCCCCACCCTCTGTACACTTGTGATCAATTTCCGCGCGCGAGATTTTTGAATTGTGACCACGAATCAATCTGAGCGCATAGGTTGAATGAAACACAGAAGAATCCCTTTGTAATCATTGCAATTATCATCTCGATCAACGTCGCCTCCGCTGTCGGGAACTCCCACACCATCACGAAAAATTTTGATTTTGTGCGGCTTCCGTCACCCGGCGACCATTTACAGCCATATTCCTGCCCCCTAAAGGTTTGCAACGCAGCAATAGGGGGCCTCATGCTTCGAAGACTTTACGACTGGACCATGTCGCTTGCCGGCCGCAAATCGGCCGAGGTCTGGCTCGCCGTTATCGCCTTCGTCGAAAGCTCGGTCTTCCTCGTTCCGGCCGACGTGCTTTTTCTGCCAATGTCGCTGGCCAAGCCCGAACGCGCCTGGCGCTACGCGTTGACGGCGACGGTCGCCTCCGTGCTCGGCGGCATTGCCGGCTGGGCGCTTGGCTACTACGCCTTCGAAACCATTGCTAAACCGATCCTTGAATTCTACGGCAAGCTCGACGCTTTCAACCAGATGAGCGCCGGGGTCACCTATGAATGGGTTCTGCTGCTGCTGGTCACTTCAGGCCTGGCGCATCTGCCGCCAATCAAGGTGGTGACGATCCTGTCCGGCGTCGCCCATATCGATCTCGGCCTGTTCATCATCTCGGCCATCGTCGCCCGTGGCGCGCGTTTCTTCCTTCTGGCCTTCCTGCTGCGCCGCTACGGCGAATCCATCCGCCACTTTATCGAGAAGCGCCTGGGCCAGATTGCCATGGCAGCCGCCGCCATTCTCATCGCCCTCTATGCAGTCTTCCATTTTGCCCTGGCAAGCTGACCAAGGAGCCCCCATACATGTCCACGACCTCGACCTCCTCCCGCGCCGGCCTCGGCTATAGCGTATTGTTGACGATCGGCATGATCGTCGTTGTCGGCTCTGCGCTCGGCTTCCAGCATATTGGCGGCTACATCCCCTGCGCCCTCTGCCTCGATCAGCGTCAGCCTTATTACTACGGTATCCCTGTCGCCATCATCGCCGCGCTGACCGCCATTGCAGGCCTGCCCTCGTGGATCACCCGCGGCCTTTTGATCATTGCCGGCCTCATGATGATTGTCGGCGGCGGCATTGGCGTCTATCACGCCGGTGTCGAATGGCACTTCTGGGAAGGCCCGACCACTTGCTCAACGACCGCCAACAGCATGACGCAGAACGCCGGCAATCTCCTGAGCGAACTCAGCACCATCAAAGGTCCGTCCTGCACGGAAGCTGCACTGCGCGTTCTCGGCCTGTCGATGGCCGGATGGAATGTGATCGCCAGCGTTATTCTTGCCGCCATCGCCTTCATCGGCGCGAAGAAGGCGGCTTGATCCTCAACATCGCGCAGCACCGGCAAGGTCGCCTTCGCGACATCTCCTCCACCAGGAGGAGATTGCCGGAAGTTCAATTGCAGCCCTGCTGAAACAGGGATCCTCGCTTCAATTTCGAAGCCGGAGCTGCGGATCAAGCCGCAGCGTTGATGTTCCCGGGCGTCGCAATACCCTCTACCGATGCCGGCAGGTAGATCGTGTTCTTTCCGTAACCGCGCAGTTCCGGCCCGCGCTTTGCAGCATCCGAATCCGGCTCGCGGATCCATTTGCGGCGGTTGAGTTTGAAGCGCTTCACAAGCTGCTCCAACTCCCCCGCGCCCGCGGCAAGCGCCTCGGCCGTTGCGCTCATGCTGCTCACCATCCCGGCATTTTGCTGTGTCATCTGGTCGAGCGAATTCACCGCGGCGTTGATTTCGCTCAGGCTGGCGGACTGCTCGGTAGCGGCGAGCGCGATGGCTTCCACATTGCCATCGATCGATTGCACGAACCCTTCGATGTGGCGCAGCGCGTCGCCGGTTTCGCCGACAAGCCGAACCCCTTCCTTCACTTCCCTGCTTGAATTGGCGATCAGGCCGGAATCTCCTTGGCCGCCTTCGCGGAACGCTGGGCAAGCTCCCGCACCTCTTGAGCGACAACCGCGAATCCCTTCCCGGCCTCACCGGCGCGGGCTGCTTCCACGCCAGCGTTCAAGGCAAGCAGGTTCGTCTGGAACGCAATTTCGTCGATCACCCCGATGATGTTGGAAATCTCCCTCGACGCGGTCTCGATCCGGTCCATGGCCGCCACAGTTGAGGTGACGACTTCGACCGATTGCGATGCGGCAGCGCGTGCCTCATGCACCAGCTTGCGGGCTTCGGCCGTACGTCCGGTCGACTGCCGCACCGTAACGGTAATCTGCTCCAGCGCCGCCGATGTCTGTTCCAGAGCGGCAGCCTGCTGCTCGGAGCGGTGGGCAATGGCACCCGCGCTGTCGGTCATCTCGCCGCTTTTCGTTGAAAGCATCGCCGTCTGCGCCAGCACCTGCTCCAGCGTCTCCTGAAACTTCGCAAGCGATTGGTTGAAGTCGTGGCGAAGATGTTCGAATTCGGAGACAAACGGCTTGTCGATCGTCATGCGGATGTTGCAGTCGGAAAGCCGCTCGAGACCGGCGCCGACTTCCTGCAGCGCACGCACCCGCCCGGTCACATCGGTGGCGAACTTCACAACCTTCATGACCTTGCCATCCTCGTCGAGGATGGGATTGTAGGTCGCCTGGATATAAACCGCGCTACCGTCCTTCGTCAGACGCTTGAACTCGTCGCTGAAGAATTCGCCAGCCGCCAACCGCGGCCAGAACTGCGCATACTCCCGGGAAGCCGCATACTCCTTCTCGCAGAACATGCGGTGATGTTTCCCGACGATCTCCGCGAGCGAGTAGCCGAGCGTGTCGAGAAAATTCTGGTTAGCGGTCAGGATTTTTCCCTCGGGCGTAAACTCGATGATTGCCTGGGCACGGGACAAGGCGTTCAGCTTGCCCTTGCTATCAAGGGCTTCGCGTTTGGTGGTCGTAATGTCGGTCGCGATCTTGACGATCTTCGATACCTTGCCTCCACGAAGCACGGGATTGTAGGACGCCTCGATCCAGATTTCGTCGCCGGATTTGGTCAGGCGCTTGTATTGGCGCTGGTCGTACTCGCCCTTTGCCAGCCGCGACCAGAAAGCCTTGTAATCGGCGGAGGCAGCTTCCACCGGGTCGACGAAGATCCGATGATGCTTGCCGATGATCTCCTCCGGTCGATATCCAACCGCGCCGCAGAAGTTTTCGTTCGCGTCGATGATCGTTCCATCCGGTTTGAACGAGATAATCGCCTGCGAACGACTGAAGGCTCTCAATACTGCCGAGTCGTCACCAAAAAGAGAATTGAAGTGCATGTGAAGAGCCTTGTTGCGAGTGCTCAGACATTGCTCAAATGGACTTTAAATTGTCTTTAATTCCGGCCGGTTTTCTGTGCGGTGCAGCAATTATTCTGTCCTGCAAATATAATCACGACGGCCGGCGGATGTTGCACCGTCATCGGAGCCTGCCAGTCGTTAAATTCGGGCACGCCGGCAGACATCACTATTTCCTTTGCAGGGCGGCCGGCACTCGACCAAGACAACGGCTTGCGGCTCGCCGCACGAAAGGCGGGGACCGATTGACGACACCTCACCGCCTGAAACCGGCAACGCAATAGTGTCAACGGATGGGATATTGGTTCGGGTGAGCAGACAGCGCGGCTTGCCGTTCCTCCCTGATGCGAGGAGGCTGCGCCTGGCGCCACGCTTATTGCGGCCGCCGACACCCGTAGGCGACCATCTTTACGGCTGCAGTTCCGAATCCCAGTAGAGATAGTCGAGCCAGCTGTCGTGCAGGTAGTTCGGCGGGAACAGGCGGCCGTTATTGTGAAGGTCCTGAACGCTCGGCTGATATGGCTTCTGCGCCGGGAACATGCCGGCCTGCTTCGGCAGCTTGCTGCCTTTGCGCAGGTTGCACGGCGAGCAGGCCGCGACCACGTTTTCCCAGGTCGTCTCGCCACCATGGGCGCGCGGGATGACGTGATCGAAGGTCAGGTCGTCATGCGAGCCGCAATATTGGCATTCGAACCGGTCGCGCAGGAAGACGTTGAACCGGGTGAAGGCTGGATTGCGAGACGGCTGCACGTATGTTTTCAGGCAGACGACGCTCGGCAGCCGCATCGAGAAGCTCGGCGACGAAACGCTGTGATCGTATTCTGCAATGATATTCACACGGTCAAGGAAGACCGCCTTGATCGCGTCCTGCCAGGACCAGAGCGACAAGGGATAGTAACTCAGCGGTCTGTAGTCAGCGTTCAGGACGAGCGCCGGCAAGGACTGCGGGGAGACTGCAATCGTCAAGGAACCCTCCTGATCGATTCGGCATCTACACCTGTATATTAGGCCGGTTGTTACAGGATTGTGAAGTCCAATAAATTCAGTGCATAGAGGCTAATCCGCCAGGACTGCCGATTAAACTACAGGCAGCGCATCGCGCCGTGTTTTCACGGCATAATAGGCCCAGAAAAGTCGGGCCGCGACCGAGCGCCAGGGCGCCCAAACCGCGGCTTCCCGGGCAACTGCCTTGGCAACGGGCCTGACTTCGTGACCAAACGCCATGCCGACGGCCGCCTGCAGGGCCACATCGCCGGCCGGAAACACATCTGCGTGACCGCCGCAGAACATGAGGTAGACCTCAGCCGTCCAGGGACCGATTCCCTTGATCGATGTCAGCTCGGCAAGCGCCTTTTCCGGTGATTCGGCGCTGAGCGCATGCAGATCGAGATGGCTGGCGGCTACGGCCTCGGCAACGCGCGCCAGCGTATCGTGCTTGATTCGCGAGAGGCCGAAGCTTCGCCACGCCTCCGGCTCCAGGCTGATATAGCCTTCGGCCGTCACCTGTCCCATCCCGGCGATCATCTTCCCCCAGATCGCATCGGCGCTGGCGCGGGAGACGACCTGGGAAACGATGATGTGAGCAAGCCCTTCGAAGCCCGGTTCACGCAGCCGCAGCGGCAACGCGCCCGCCTCTGCGGCAACCTGCCGCAGGCGCGGATCAAGTTCCAATAGCGCAGTCAGCCCCCGTTCGATGTCGCGCTCGTCGCGTATGATCTGCATGGCGTCTCGTAGTCCCCGACTCGATTTCGTGGCAGAAGAAAGCATGATCGAGATTCTCCGTCAAAAGCCGAAATTCCGCTTTGCCCCGAGCCCGAACGGCTCGCTGCATCTCGGCCATGCGCTCTCAGCCATTCTCAACCACGAGATGGCCGCAAAAGCCGGCGGCGATTTCCTGCTGCGCATCGAAGACATAGATCAGGCGCGCTGCACACCCGATTTCGAGACGGGGATTTATGCCGATCTTTCCTGGCTTGGCCTCCATTGGCAGGAGCCGGTGCGGCGTCAGTCCGAACATTTTCCGGCCTATCAGCGAGCGCTGCAGACGTTCGTCGAGCGCGGTCTCGTCTATCCCGCCTTCCTGACCCGCGGCGAGGTCAAGGCACGCGTCGCCACGTTCGAAGCAGGCGGCAGCCCGTGGCCGCGCGATCCGGACGGCACGCCCCTCTATCCACCCGACGATCGTGACCGCAGCGATGCCGAGCGGCAGCGCCTGCTGGCATCGGGCATGAAACACGCCTGGCGTCTGGACATGAAAAAAGCGATGGCGGCAATAGGCGACCCGCTCCATTGGCACGAGAGCGGCGATGGCGAGACGGGCGCTATCTGTGCCGACCCGGCTGCCTGGGGCGATGTTGTGCTGTCACGCTCCGATGCCCCCTCCAGCTACCATCTTTCGGTCGTTGTCGACGACGCCGTGCAAGGCATTACCCATGTCGTGCGCGGTCTTGACCTCTTTCACGCCACATCGATCCATCGCCTGCTGCAGAGGCTGCTTGGCCTGCCGGAGCCGCTCTATCATCATCACCGCCTTCTTCTCGGCAGCGATGGCAAGAAGCTGTCGAAGAGCATTGGCGACACCGGCATTGGCGAATGGCGTCAGCAGGGCCTCTCACCGGCGGAGCTTCGCCGCCGCATCGGCCTCTGACTCGGAAGATTCAACCGGCGTTGCCGCTCGGCTCGCGGCCTTGCCGAACAGCAGGCGGCGCACGCGAAACTTCATCAATGCAGCATTGATTTCCGCGCCCATGATGAAGATCACCGCCAGCATGTAGAGGAAGATCAGCACGATCATCACCGACGCCAGACCGGCATAGGTGGCGGTGTAGTTGGCGAAGGTCGAGAGATAATAGGCGAACAGCAGGGCGCCGATCGACCAGAAAACCAGCGTCAGCACCACACCGGGAATGACGTCGAGCAGCCGGCGACGCCCGGCCGCAAGCCACAGATGCAGGATCATCAGGCCCGCCAGAAGCAGGAAGATCGTACCGTAGATCCGCCAGCTGAAGACGATGTCGAGAATATCGGCCAGCTTCGGCACCCATTGCCGGGTGTAGTTGAGCGCCAGCGGCACCGCGACCAGCAGGATACTGAGAATGGCGAAGATCAGCACCGCGATCAGAACATAGCCAAGGCTGGCAAGGCGGTTGAAATACCACGGCCTGGTTTCAGGGACACGATAGGCACGATTGAGCGAGATTCGCAGCGCCTCGACACCGTTCGAGGCGAAATAGGCGGCCGCAAGCACGGAGATCGTCAGAAGGCCGCCGCGCGGAATGGTCAGAACCTGTACCACCTGATCGGCCAAAGGCTTGGCGATCGCTTCCGGCCAGGTGTCGAAAATCAGATGCACTGCCGTCGACGAAAACTGACTGGCGCCAAGAAAGCTTGCCAGTGCCGTGCCGAAGATCAGGAAGGGGAAAACCGCCAGCAACGTCGAAAGCGCCACATGGCTCGCCATGGCGAACCCGTCATCCTCGACGAAGTGAAACACCGCGTCGTAGATTACCTTGTAAGTCGTCCGCAGGGCTGTCGGCATTCCATCTCCGCTTGACGTCGGCGCTCACCTGCCGGTTGTCGATTGTATCGGGTTCCTGAATATGGGAAACGAGACCTGCTTTGTACAGGAATCATCCCATGACGGAACAACGCATTATCCTGGTAACTGGTTGCTCCTCCGGAATCGGCGCCTATTGCGCGCGGGCGCTCAAGGCTGACGGATGGCGTGTCTTTGCAACCGTGCGCAAGGAAGCCGACCTCGCTCCCCTCGAAGCCGACGGCATCGAAGCGCTGCTCCTCGACTACAGCAAGCCGGAAACCATTTCCACAACCGTTGCCACCGTGCGGGAGCGCACTGGCGATCGTATCGATGCCCTTTTCAACAACGGCGCCTATGGCCAGACTGGCGCCGTCGAGGATTTGACGACAGACGTGCTGCGCGAACAGTTCGAAACGAATTTTTTCGGCTGGCATGAGCTGACGCGCCAGATCATTCCTCTGATGCGCAGGCAGGGCCATGGCCGCATCGTCAATTGCTCGTCCATTCTCGGATTGATCCCTTATCGCTTCCGCGGCGCCTACACCGCCTCGAAGTTCGCTCTTGAGGGGTTGACGATCACGCTCAGGATGGAACTGCAGGACAGCGGCGTTCATGTGAGTCTCATCGAGCCCGGCCCGATCGCGACGCGCTTCACTGCCAATGCGCTGGCGAAGATCCACGAGCACATCGACTTGGAAGGCTCGGCGCATGCGGTGGAATACCGCAGGCAACTCAGGCGGCTGGATGGCTCCGGGCCGATCAGCAAACACAAATTAGGCCCCGAAGCGGTCTATGATGTGCTAAAATCAGCTCTGAACGTGAAGAACCCGCGCCCACACTATCTGGTGACGACGCCCGCCAAGCAAGGCGTTCTCTTGAAAAGGCTATTGCCGGCTAACCTTTTCTATCGTCTGATGCGCCGGCTGGATTAGAGCGACCGGGAAAATGCAGAGCGTTTTCCATTCGGGATTGCTCGGAAACGAAAATTGAGTGCAGCTTCGAGCTTTCGTGAAAGGCTTAGCTGCTCCGAAGACAAGGGCGGAGGATCCATGTCGACCGTTACTTATGTTGCCGCCATCATTGTCATGGGCCTCGTCGCGATCGTACTCGTTCGCGGCCTGCTGAACATGATGAAAGGCGACAATCCCAACCTTTCGAACCGGCTGATGCAGCTGCGCGTTCTGCTGCAGGCGGTCGCGGTGATCCTGATCATGTTGACGCTGTGGCTGACGGGCGGCGGTCGCCCGGCCTAAGCAATTTCAGGACAAGTGTATTGCGGCTTTCCGTCCGAAATTGCGAGAAAACAGAAGGCTAGAGCGTTTCGCGATCCGAAGAAAAACGAAAGGCTTTAGCCACAGGAAGACGATGGTCAAACTCAATAAGATCTATACCAAAACCGGCGATGACGGCACGACTGGCCTCGTCTCCGGTCCAAGGCGGCCAAAACATGATCTGCGCGTCGAAAGCTATGGCACCGTCGACGAAACCAATTCCGCCATCGGCGTTGCGCGACTGTATACGGCCGATATGCCAGATCTCGACGCCATGCTGATGCGCATCCAGAACGATCTCTTCGATCTTGGCGCCGATCTCTCGACCCCTGAAACTGACGAGCCGCCGGCTTATGAGCCCCTGCGCATCGTCGATCATCAGGTCGAGCGCATCGAGCGCGACATCGATCTGCTAAATGCAGATCTTGAGCCTCTGAGGTCTTTCGTTCTTCCCGCAGGAAGCGCGTCATCGGCCCATCTGCACCTTGCCCGTACGATTGCGCGACGTGGCGAGCGCCTGATGGTGGCGCTTTCGCGCAGCGAAGGCGAGAAGGTCAGCCCGGCGGCGCTGAAATACATCAATCGCCTCTCGGATTTCCTGTTCGTCGCAGCGCGCCACGCCAATGATTGCGGACGCGCCGATGTGCTCTGGGTTCCCGGCCAGAATCGGTAGCGACCGGCTTTGCTCTTCCGAAGTATTTATATTGATGTTGACGTAAACGTTATTTATGCCTTTGGGGCAATTCGTCTCTCTGCGGCCTGGAAGCGTTGTAATTGGGAAAAAAACGCGTATCCATGTCGCCATTCGACAAATGGAGTGGCGCTAAACAGCGCATGCTCTCGGGCGGTCATGTTGAAGGAAGGATTCCATGAAGATACTGGTGCCAGTTAAGCGGGTTGTTGACTACAACGTTAAGATCCGCGTGAAGCCGGATGGATCTGGCGTTGAGCTGTCGAACGTGAA
>Ga0209233_1000344_pt1 | contig 45393 bp, 28 predicted proteins | sample AraplaCL_Cvi_mCL_FD_184269 | JGI IMG/M metagenome (GOLD analysis project Ga0209233, IMG submission 184269) | Arabidopsis root microbial communities from the University of North Carolina, USA - plate scrape CL_Cvi_mCL (SPAdes) (version 2) | ecosystem: Host-associated > Plants > Roots > Endosphere...
TTCAGCGTCGCATTTGCACTACCGTCATAGGTCTTGTTGCCAGCGGTAATGCCTGAGATCGCAGAAATCGTCGCCTTGGCGATATCGACCGTATCTGCACCACCGATCAGCGTATAGTTCGAGGCAACACCACCGTCGCCATTGATGCTGTCGCCCAGCATCAACGAGGCGAGCATCACAGCCTTGCCCGACCCGGCATTCTTGTCGGCCATGGTGCCGGTGCCCGACAGCGTCAGCGTCTCGCCACTCACCAGGTTCGATAGTGCGAAGATCGAAGCATCGAGATTGACCGAGCCATTATAGGTGCGGCGGCCCGACAGGCTGATAACGCGCTGGCCGATATTAGCAATCGCTGAGGCCGTGTTTATGTTGAGCCTGTAGTTATACGCGTCAGCACCACCCAAGGTCAGGTCGGAGATGTCGACCGTCTTCCCCGCGCCCACATTCTTATCGGAGAAGGCGCCGAGCGCGGTGGCGACCGTCAGATTGTCACCCTGGATCATGCCGTTGAAGACGGCGCCAGACGTATCGAGCGGCGCATCGGTGGTGCCGTCATAGGTCTTGTTGCCGGCGGTGATGCCGCCGATCGAAGTGATGATGGCGGGCGTTATGGTGCCGTAGCTGGTCGCGTTGGTGATGCCAAGCTGGTAATTGCCGGCATCCGCGCCGGTTATGTAAAGTCCATCGACGGCGACCGCCTTGGACATGCCGGCATTCTTGTCGGAGAAGTTGGCGCTGGTGTAGCCAACATGCATGTCATCGCCGCTAATCGATATCGTGTAGATATTGACGCTGGCCGCGGTCGTACCGTCATAGACTTTGGTGTTGGCGCTGATGCCGCCGAAGAACACATAGGCCTTGGCGATATCCCCAGTCGTCGTCGCGGTGCTGGAGGCAAGCGTGTAATTGCCCGCATCCGTGCCGCCGAGCGTCAACCCGGTGATGCCGACCGCCTTGCCGGCACCGGCATTCTTGTCGGAGAAGGTGCCGGTCGAGGTCGCAACCGTCAGCACGTCCCCGCCAACCATGCCGGTGAAGCCTGCGCCCGAGGTATTCAGCGTTGCCGTCGTGTTGCCGTCATAGGTCTTGTTGTTGGCGGTGATGCCGGTGATCGAAGAGATCGTCGCCTTGGCGATGTCGGCTGTGGTCGTCGCGATGCTGGAGGCAAGCGTATAGTTGCCCGCATCCGCGCCGCCAAGCGTCAGCCCGCTGATGCCAACCGCCTTGCCGGCTCCGGCATTCTTGTCGGCGAAGGCGCCGGTCGAGCTCGCGACCGTCAGCACATCTCCACCGACCATGCCGGTAAAGCCCGCACCCGACGTGTTCAGCGTTGCCGTCGTGCTGCCGTCATAGGTCTTGCCCGAAGCCGTGATGCCGGTAATTGCCGAGATTGTCGCCCTGTCGATGTCGGCCGTCGTCGTCGCTGTGTCGGAGGCAAGCGTATAGTTGCCCGCATCCACGCCGCCGAGTGTCAACCCGATGATGCTGACCGCCTTGGAACTGCCAACATTCTTGTCGGAGAAGGTGCCGGCCGAGGTCGCGACCGTCAGCACGTCGCCGCCGAACATACCGGTAAAGCCCGCACCCGAGGTGTTCAGCGTCGCAGTCGTGTTGCCGTCATAGGTCTTGCCCAAGGCCGTAATGCCTGAGATCGACGAGATCGTCGCCCTGGTGATATCGACAATGCCGGTGCCGCCGATCAGCGTATAGTTCGAGGCAAGGCCGGTGTCATCGCCAAGCAATAACGTCCCCGACAACAGTGTCTTACCGACACCTGCATTCTTATCGGCCATGGAGCCCGCGCCGGTAAGCGTCAGCGTCTCGCCATTGGCAAGATTGCCGAGCGAGAGATTGGTGGCCGCGACGTCTGTCGTGCCGTCATAAGTACGGCCGCCGGTCAGGCTCAGCACGCGCTGCGAAATCGTCAGCGCGCCGCCATAATCAATATAGGCCGTGCGGGGACCGTTCTCCGTGACGGAAACAATATTCGGGTCGGAATAATTGTAGGTGCCGGCATTGGTCGTGCCCGCAATTGCGCTGCCCCAGGCAAGCGAGACATTGCCTGTCCCGACACCCGACAGCGTCGCGCCGGTGATCGTGGAGTTCGCATCGCCATAGATACGCGTGCCGCTGCCGATCTTGACATAGTCATCATAGAGGCCGCTGCTGAGCGAGCGCAGCATCATGAAGCCATTGTTGGCGCCGCTTGTCGATTTGCCCCAGACGTTGGCGAAGTCCCAGCCGGCATTGATGAAGCTGAACGGATCGGCCATCTGGGCACTCGTCAAGCCGGTCATTCCGGTCGAAGAGCCGCTACTGGTGCCGGACGTCTGTCCGGTCGCCTCCGTATCCCAGAACGAGGCCGTAACCGTTCCAGCATTCGCGGCAACCAACCCACCCGCATACCCGCCACTGCTGACGGCGCCGCTGGCATAGGCGGAGCTGATCCTAGCTCCGGCCACGTTCACCCCAACTAGCCCCCCCATGAATGTGCCGTCACTGACCGCGCCAGTCGCATAACTGTTGCTGATCGTGCTTTCGAGGTCGTTCTGGCCGACCAGTCCACCAACATACATCCCACCGCTGACCGCACCGCTGGCATAGGCGTTACTGATCGTGCCGAGGTAGTTTTCGCCAACGAGCCCACCCACCATGTCGGAACCAGTCACCGTACCGCGAGCATAGGTGTTACTGATAGTGCCGCTGTTGTAGCCCACCAGCCCACCCACACGACTGCCACTAACCGCGCCAATCGCATAACTGTTGGTGATCGTGCCTCCGTACTCGTTCTGGCCGACCAGCCCGCCAGCGGCTTGCACGCCGCTGGCGGCTCCGGTGGAAAAGGAGCTGTCGATTGAACCGAAGTTTTGGCCTGCCAGCCCGCCGACTTGAGAGTCGCCAGAAACCGTAGCAGTGCTATAGGAATTGCTGATAGAACCGTAGTTCTGGCCTACCAGTCCGCCAACTTCATAGCCGCCGGAGACCGTAGCGGTACTGTAAGAATTGCTGATAGAACCGGAGCTCATACCAACCAGTGCGCCGACCTGAAAGCTGATGCCGGTGACCGATCCTCCAATAAGCCCGACATTGCTGATCGATCCCCTCGAGGCCCCGAACAAGCCGACAAAGCTGTCGCCGCCCACGATGAGGCCGCTTATGGTGTGGCCGTTGCCGTCGAACGCGCCCGAGAAAGTTGTGTGGTAACCGTCCCCAAGTGGCACCCAGCCGTTCGTGGACCAGATGCCGGAGGTGTGGGCGCCTGACGTTTCGCTGGCGTCGATATTGTTGGCGAGCGTGTAATGGCCGGCAAAGTTTATACCGATCAGCGCGAGCTGATGCAGATTGTTGATGGCGATGACGCCATTCGCATCCGCCGTTGCAGCCTCTGATCGCAGGATGGGACGCATGTCCCCAGCCTGGTACCAGATGCCCCCGAAATCCCAGCCTGTGTAATTCGTAGCCTTGTTGGCCGAATCGCGCATTTGTGCGGTCGTAAGGCCGATTGCTGAAAATGTGCCGGAAAAGGACTGGCCGTAACCACTGGATCGGCCAGTCGTTGAGACATCCCAGAAGCTGTTGGTGATAGTGCTGTAGGCATTTCGGCCCACCAGGCCGCCGACCACGTTGCTCCCGTTAACCGCGCCGGAAGCGTAGGCATTGTCTATGGAGCTTCCGGAATCGTTATAGCCCACCAATCCGCCGACATATGTGTTGCCGACTACGGAGCCAACGGCATAAGCAAATTTGATTGTGCTGTCGTTGAAGCCGACGAGACCACCGGCATAGGTATTCGAGCCAACGGTTGCACCGGTGGCGTAACTATTGCTAATCGATCCATGATTGTGACCGACCAATCCGCCAACATCAAAGGTGCCGTAGGTGGCAGTCGAGGCATAGCTGTTGCTGACCGAGCCGGAATTCCATCCGGTCAACCCTCCGACATATTGCATGCCGTTAACCGTGCCAGACGCGTAAGCGCTGCTGATCGTGCCAGTATTGTTTCCGACCAGTCCTCCCGCATAGGAATAGCCGTTAATAAACTCGCTGATCAGTCCGATATTCTGGATGGTCCCCGACGAATTACCGAACAGCCCGAGAAAACTTGCCGCTCGGTTAACTGTCAGGCCAGAAATGGTGTGCCCCTGACCGTCGAAGTTGCCGGTGAAGGCAGCGCTGTTGCCGCCGACAGGGACCCAGCCGCTCGTCGACCAGATATCGGCCGCATTAGTGCCTAAGGTGGTGCTGGCATCGATGTCACTGGCAAGCCTGTAGCTGCCCGTAAGACTCGCGCCCATCAGGGCGAGCTGGTGCAGGTTGGAGATGGTGACGATGCCGTTTACGTCGGCAGTAGCTGCTTCCGAGCGTAGGATCGGGCGCATATCGCCGCTCTGGTACCAAGTGTTGGCGAAGTCCCACGCCGAATAGCTCGCCGCGGTGCGCGCTTGCACCGTGGTCAGGCCAGTAATGCCGACGTTGTTGCCGCCGCCATCACCAGAAGATTTTCCTGTCGTGTCGGTATCGAAATACGACGCGGCGATGTTGCCGCCGTTATTGCCGACGAGCCCTCCCGTATAGTTCGTTCCTGAAACCGCGCCGGTCGCATAGACTTGGTTCATTGTGCCGAAGTTCGTGCCCGCAAGGCCGCCGATAGCCGCGTATCCAGAGACGACCGCAGTGGAGTACGATAAGTTGATCGCACCCTGGTTATAACCCGCAAGGCCGCCGATCTGGCTCGAGGCGCCCGAAACCCTCCCGGTAACATACGATTGGACGACTCCTCCGGCGTTCATGCCCACGAGGCCGCCGACAATGGTTTTGCCAGAAACGTTTGCGCCGACCAGGCCGAGACGGGAAACGCCTCCGCCTGGATTGATGACGCCAAACAAGCCGACCCAATTGGTGCTCGGTCTGTTTATAGTCAGTCCCGTGATGGTATGGCTCATGCCGTCGACGTTGCCGGTGAAGGCGGTATTGATATTGCCAATCGGGTTGAAGCCGCTCCCGCCGTTCCAGGTCGTAGTCCCAGAGGCATCGATTTCATTGACCAATGCCCACTTGGCGGCGAGATAGCTGGCCGACGAGCCGATGCCCTGCAGGCCGTAGACATCGGCGACCGTGTAGGGTGTTGCACTCGTGCCATCGCCGCCCGTCACCCGCAGGAACGAGGCACCGTCGGTGACGCGGAAGTCCTTGGCCGAGAAGGCAGGCAGCGTCGCGCTATTCTGCACCCAACTGCCCGAAGCCAGCACGAAGGCGCCGACATTGACTGCTGCGGGAGCGGAAATCGTACCGCCGGAAGAGACGATCAGACCGCCATTTGCCGTGATCGCGCTGTTGATGTTGATGTCAGAAGCCGCCGCCAGTGTCAGCGTGGTTGCCGCGGTCCAGTTGATCGGGGCGGCCACCGTGATGGTGCCGGCCTGTGAGCCCGACGAGCCCGTCGTCACCGTGACATTGGCGGTCTGAAGTGCATTGGTCAGCGTGTTGACGTTGATGATACTGTCATTGCCTGACGCCGTGAAGCCGGACGAGTTGCTGTCCGTCGCCGTCGAGATCGTCACATTGTAGGGGTCGAGCAGCAGATTGCCGAAGGAGCCATGCGCCGCCGTCAGGTCCGTCAGGCCGGTGTAGGACAGTTTTGCCTTGCCGGAGACCTCGACCTCGCCGCCGTTGCCGGAGACCGCGCCGCCCTTCGCCGTGATCGTGCCGGCAAAGCGCGTCAGATCATCCGACCACAGAACGACATTGCCGCCATGACCCGTCGTGACCGCATCGGCATTGATGACGGTGTTGGCATCAACCGTCAGCGTCTCGGCATGCTGCAGTGGTCCCTTGCCCTGACGGTTGCCGCCGATGTTGACCGTGCCGCCGTCCACCTTGCCCGAGGCATTGATCTTCGCATTGGCAAGCGTGATCTTGCGGCCGGTCACCTCAACCTTGCCGCCGGAACCGCGCCTGCTGCTGGCATCCACCTTGCCTGAGATCGCCACCTCGCCATCGCCGCCCGACAGCACGATGTCGCCGCTTCTGCCCGACACGCCCCTCGCCTCGATCGTCCCCGACATGTTGATCGCTTGGCGCGCCATGTCCTTGGCCGCTGCCGCGGTGAGTTGCACCGTCCCGCCCCTGGCCGAGATCCTGCCGCTATTGTCGACCAGCGCCTGTTTGCCTTCAGCCTTGGTCGGCACCGCCACCTGCAGAAAACCGTCTCCCGACAGATCAAGTGTCGCCCGTTCGCCCGATCCCAAGGCTGCCTTGCCCATCGGCACGGTGATGACACCGGAATTGGCGACCGTACCGCCGATCAGCGCCATATAGCCGCCGCGGTTGATCGTGATCGTACCGGCATTCGTCACCGGCGCCGAAGAACCATTGCCGGTAAAGCTCCGCTTGCCGGTCATGAAGTCGTCATCGGAGATACCGAGCGTCGAGGCGACGAAGGCGCCGGCCTTCACCGTGCCGGAATTGGTAATGGCAATGCCGTTCGGATTGATCAGGTAGACTTGGCCATTGGCATTGATCTGGCCTGATATGGTCGAGGTCGTCTGGCCGGTCACACGGTTGAGGATGGCGGCATTGGCATCGGGCTGGACGAAGGTGACGCGGTTGCCCTTACCGACGTCGAAACTCTGCCAGTTGACGACAGCGCTGCCGCTCGTCTGGTTGATCGTCAGAGACCCTGCCGATGGCGTCCCGATCGTCGCACTGCCCGCCGCCACCTGACCACCCGAAGGCAGCGACTGCGCCAAGGCCGTCGTGCTCAGAAGCACCGCCGTCGAATGCACCAGTGCCGTCGAGGCAAGCAGTGCCACCAGACGGGTCTTGTGCGAGAGCGTCATGTGGGTCGTCTGTCGGGTCATTGTTGTTGTCCTAGAACTGGAATGCTGCCGAGACGGTGAAGCGGTTGTCATTGCTGCCGTCGCCGAAGCGCTCGATGCGGCCATATTCGAGATTGACGTTTGTGCTGTTGAAGCTCGCCTGTTCGGCCGCTGCCAGTCGCAGGCCGACGCCATAGGCGGCACCGCGCGAGAAGCCGCTTTCCAATGCCGTCGGATCGTAGAGCTTGACGCCGCCATAGGCACCGAACACATAGGGCGAGATCAGCACCGCACCCGAAGTGCTATTGCCATCAGGCAAGTTCGTACCCTGCTGGGCCGGAAATTCCGGCCAGCCGAATGGCAGGGTGAAGCTGGTGGTGAACGGGAATTGCGCCTCGGCGCGCAGCACGAAGCCAGCGTCTCCCTGCATCGAGCCGGTCGGGAAGCTCGACAGGCCGGCGGAAGAAACGATGCCGATCTGCTCGGAATTGAGCAATGGCTGGCCGAAGGACGTCTGCGCCCGCGCCTTGAGATCGAGAACCAGATGTTCTGCGACCGGCTGGCGGTAGCCGAGATTGACTTCCAGCTTCTGGAAATCGGCATCGCCCCCCTGGCGCGACAAGGGCGTGCCGCTGGCATTGGCGTCGGCCGCACTGCGCGCGCCAAGCCCGTTAACGCCGAAGGAGCCGGTGAACCCCGCGGTGACGAGCGCATCGCCCGATACATACCAGGAGAGGTCGGCGCCGGTGCGCAGGATGCGCAGCCGATCCTTCGACAGGGTTATGCCGCCGCCATTGAGCAGCTCCAGCTCTTCGTCCTGCGCATCGAAACCGCCGTTGACGTTAAGGGTGAATTCCCGCGAACGGATCAGCGGATAGGCAAGCCGTGCCGAATAGCGGGTGAAGTCCGACATGAACTGCAGCCCGAACAGACCGGCTTCCGGCGTCGTGCGCGAGGCGGTAGCTTCGAGGTTGAGCGTCAACCCGTCGATACCGATCGGCAGCGTCACGCCACCGGCCAGCGACCGATTGCGCGGCGAGCCGGTGAAGTAACCCTCGTCGCCGCCGAAGCGTGGCGCACCCGAGGCCCGCAGATAGAAAAGCTCCCCGAAGCCGAACGCCGAATTGAAGTCGAGCCCGACGCCGGTATTGTATTTGCCGAGCGCGTCGGTGGAATTGTTGTCGCCGGAGATGAAGCCGGTGACCGGTTTGTAGCGTGCCTCGATCGTCAGCACGCTGCCGCCGTCCTGCGTGCCGCGCGACAGTGTCGAGCGCAGCACCGTGCCGGGCAGATCGCCGGCCAATAGCAGCCGCCGCTCGATCTCGTCGTTGGACATCCCCTTCTGCCCCACCAGCGGTGCCAGGATCCTGGCGATACGGTCGCGAACAGCCTCGGGCAGGTGCGAGGTGTCGATGCTTTCGACGAAGCCGTCGATGACGACGATGCGCAATACGGCGCCATCCACCAGCCGCTGGGCCGGCAGCACCACACGCACCAGGCCATAACCCTTGGCGGCATAGGCTCGCTCCAGCCGACCAGCCGCCTCGAACAGGGCCGCCGCCGTCATTTGGTTGCCGCTGAGGCTTTTGGCGATACCCGCCTCCTCCTTGGCAAAACCTGGAAGGCCGCCTTCGATCTTGACGCTCTTCAGCCGCACGGTGAGCTTCTCGGCGCCCTTCGGTGCAACGGGACCCGATGCTTCCGGAATGACAATCCCGCTCCCCTGCTTCTGCAGCTGCGGCTCGAATGTCTGCGGCGTCACCTGCGATGCCGTCTGGGCGAACGCTGGACATGCCGGGGCTATCATCGCAACGCTCGCGGCCAGCCCGAAAGATCGCGCAAAACGGTATCCGAAAATCAAAATGAACCCCTATCCACTCATGTTCCTCGAGCCGCGGTCAGCAGCCATAGACTATCCATTAGAGCCGCCTCAGGCGGTTCTCCGTCACTCAACACATCTGGTAGTTCTCGAAAAATGCCGCCCAAAACGGCCGCCACACCGCGTCCTCACAGAAGACCTAACCAAAATGGCGACAGGCGTCAGCATCCATTTTTGACATCGGGAATTGCGAGGAGGTTCCCCGGCCAAACGTCTGTAAATGTGGGCAAAGGAGACGAACCACCTCATTCGCAATGATGGGCTCCTTGACCAGCCGACACGCCGCCGGCTAGGGCTTTCGCGAGCGCACCATCAAGAATTGCCAGCTTTTGCGCCTGGAACTGCGCATACTCTTCGTAGAAATCGCGCGAGATCCACATCGTCGAATGTCCCGGCCGCCCGACCCAGCCCAGCCCTCCGATCGACTGGGCCTCCGAAATCTTTCGACTCGTATGCGCGCTTGAAAGACCGGTGGATCGGGCGAGGTAAGCAATCGAGCGGACGTCCGTGAAACAGCGACCCTGCGCTAGAAATGATTCGCGATCGACACCCGCAATCAGTCTGTCCATCACCCAGCCACCTGAGTCGATCCAGCTGAAGATCCTGTAAAGAGGACCTGGCTCGCGCACTGCGGGACTGAAGAATAGAGATTCCGCCACAATAGGCTGGATCAATCGAAGCAAATCTTCCCATTGCGTCGAGAATTGAACGTATCTTTGCCCATCATCGAGCAGGTCAAGCGCCTGGAAGTGCAGGTTGTACCACAGCACCAGGAGTGACAGGGATTCGAGCGATGGCTTGGCCAGACTACCATGGCCAATCACTCGATCGTCTACGGGTTGGATCACGCCATACTTCATGGCCTCATCGAAAAATGTATGGGCAGTATTGCGGCTGGAGAGACCGAGGGCTGGCCCGAGAACGCCCAAGCTTCGACGGCTGAGACCTGGCTTGACGGCTCCAATTGGCCGGAAGAAATGCGCTATTGCGGCGTGGCTCAGCAGCCAACGTTGCTGCGTCGCAAACAGCGCAGCAGATCGTGGCGCCAACTTGTGGGCCTCGAACATTCCGGAAGCCAGGAAGAAAACTGCGGATGGGAACGATTCTCGCGCAATTAAATCGCTGGCGTTGCGATACGGCAGGTCGCTTCTAGCTCCCCTTGGAAGGGCCGGGTTCGACGCGGGAAATTCTATGATCTGCCCCAAGAATGCGACCTCCGGCTAGCGCAATAATCTCAAACCCTCGCCTGAACGGTTCCGATCCGCGCTTTGCCCATAACCACGCTGCGGCACGCTTTCATTATCCGCGAAGCCCACAGAAACTTCTCACTTTTAAAGAATATGAGAAGTAAATGCCTGATCGCCGGCATCTTGTCAACGAGAATGTTTCTCATATTATTGAAATCTGAGAACTAAATCGGGCGGAATGGCGCTCTCGCTGGAAAAGTGGTGGTTCCAAACCGGAGCTCAACAATCCTCGCCACACCCACTGGTTCTCCCGGAAGGAACCGAGCGGATGCCGTTAGTGAGACCCATTATTCCGTCCTATACGCTGGGCGTCCTGACCATTGCGTACATCTTGTCCTATCTCGACCGGCAGATTCTTGGTCTTCTGGTGGAGCCCATGAAGCAGGATCTCGATCTGACGGACATTCAGATCGGCCTCCTGCAAGGCTTCAGCTTCGCGATTGTTCTGGCGGCGGCTGGATTGCCGCTAGGCCGCCTGGTCGACACCGGAAACCGCGTGCGGATTGCCGCCGCAGGAATTGCATTCTGGAGCATTATGACGGCCGCTTGCGGCTTTGCAGGCAATTTCGAGGCTCTTCTGCTATGCCGGGCTGGTGTCGCATTGGGAGAAGCGGCACTCACCCCTGCCGCCTATTCCCTGATCAGTGATCTTTTTCCAATTCGGCGACGTGGATTCGCCATGGGTATTTTCAGCTCGGGCGCGTTCATAGGAGCGGGTCTATCGCTTGTTCTGGGTGCCACGGTTCTTCACCAGTCGCTGGGAACCGACAGCGCGTTCCTTTTGCCCGGCATGCAGTATGCGTGGCAGCTGGTATTTGTCGTAATCGGACTGCCCGGCATCGCCGTCGCCGTTTGGACGGCAAGCCTTAGAGAGCCCGCCAGACATTCCGAAGCGACTTCTAACCCTGCACCTGCCGCGGCCGAGATCCGCACTTTTTTCGGCGGCAATCGGATAGAATTTGCAGGTCTGTATTTCGGCTTGGCGCTCGCGGCAATCCAGTCTTACAGCTATAGCGCATGGGTTCCCAGCGTGTTGATCCGCACCTTTCACATGCCGCCTATTGCGGTCGGCTTCAGTTTAGGCCCAATTTTTATCGCCTGTAGTGTTTCAGGACTGATCTTTGGGGCAGTGCTGGGCGACGCCCTGGTCGGACGTGGCGTCACCGCCGGTCGCCCCATCCTCATGTCCGCAGGAGCGCTCGCCGCGTCGCTGTTCACGGCGGCACTGCCCTTTGCACCGACCCTGAGCACTGCGTTCGCCGTGATTTCCGCCGCGGCCTTTTTTTCCACCATTGTTGTTGCGAACGGCCCGCCCGCACTTCAGGACATCACTCCGTCGAGAATGCGCGGCGTAGCTTCGGCAGTCGGCGTCATGATCGTCACGCTCATCGGCATGGGCCTTGGCCCGACATTGGTGGGGTTTGTTGGTCAGAAGATCATCGCCGATCCAAACGAGATCAGTATCGCACTCAGCATCGTTTCGACCGTTGCGCTGGTCGTCTCGTCGTCTTTGGCATTCCTGGCCAGCCTCCACTATAAGCTCAAGCCGGACAGCGCTGCAGCACGCGCTGCGTAAAGGCGAGCACCTCCGCAACTTGGCCATTTTCGAAGATTGAGATTGTCGTGCCCTTACCCTTCCAACCGAGAACTGTTGTGAAACCACCAACAATTCTGAGTGGCAAGGCTGGTCGCCCATCGAATGGCCACTATTCTTGTGACACGTCTACGCCGCTCTTATAGATCGCCCCCAAGAAAATTGTTGAAAGCATGTTGCATGTCGGCCTTTGAAGTCCTGGTTTCCAACATTACCCAAAGTTTTCTCGATCATGGCTATGAAGCCATGACGATGAGCAAACTCGCAAAATACTGCAATATCACCCGACGGGGGCTCTACCATCATTTCAGTAGCAAGGAAGAGGCCTTCCGGGCGATGGTCGACCAGAACAATGCGCACACACGGCAAAACAGCATCCGGGAGGGCGGGCAGCTCTTCTCGGCCGGCTCGAATGTGCTCGATATCGTTACAGCTGTGCTTGATGTTCGATATGGTGATACGAGAAGAAAACTGGTGCTGTCGCCATACGCACTGGAAGTCAACGACTATGCATTTCGTCTTTGCCGCCCCGCGATGATTGAAGCTGCCGCCCTTTTCCAGGCCGATTTCGCAGCGTTACTCGAACAGACCATGGCGAACGGCCTCCTGATGCTCCGGCCCTCGATCTCAATCGAAACTTTGGTGCAACTGCTCTGCGACGGCGCTCGCGGAACCAATCAAAGCTTTTTTGCGCCGGAACCAGCGGAAATTGCTGCCCGCTATCGGGCGATGAGCCAAGCAATCCTTTATGGCTGCGCAGAGCCGGTCAAGCTGTAAACGGCTCATACAAGACCGACTAATTTCGGGCCTTGGTCTTGAACCGGCCAGAACCACAGCCTCTATTCTACGCTCAGCTAACCAATTGATTTTCACGCCGAAGGGATGGATGCAGCCGTCGGTCAAGCGTGGTGGTAAAACGGCAAGCTTGATGGGGCATTCTGAAAAGGCATTGAACGGCCAACCCGGCCGCAGAGACCACGGTGCGCGCGAAACAACGACATCTATCCCACTCTGGCGATGTGCGGACGAGATGCTAATCCCTTCGTCTTCGCAAACCGCCAAAGAAATTCTCATAGGCTAGCGCAGGCCTATTCCGCCTCTCCTGTGCCAACCTAAGACGTTGGCACAGTATGCTCCCACACGCCTGTCGCTAGAGTGAATGGCGACCATTCAACAATTTCATATCGGAGCGGCAATGCATCTGGCCGCCAGACCACACGCCGTGGCCGAAATCGCCAATAGCGTTCGGCGCCTTTGAAAGACAGATTTGATGTGTGATCGAAAAGGATCTCTGCGTCGCCCGTCATCTGCAGGAGCCCGCCGGAAGCAAAGTCCACAAATGTCAGACCGGCGATTTGGTTGCGCGCGATGTTTCCAAGGGTGCTGAAGAAGCGGTTGCCAAGAAAGTCCGGTATCATCAACCAACCATCCGCGCCTACATGGACAAAGCCCGCCTGGCCGCCCCGGTGGGAGACGTCCACCCGACGCTTGCCACGCTCTTCGAAATACGATGCCACAAAGAACGTGTCAGCCTGCTCTACAAGTGCGCGTGCCGTGTCGTCGAGAGTGAAACCGATATGCGATGGAACGCTCGTTGGCTGCGCCGGCTCACGAACGAAATGGACGTCTCTAACCTGGATATACTTCGGACAATTGCCAAAGCTCTCATCGACCGTCAGATCAAACCCATCGGCGCGGCGGTAGAGCGTACCATTCAGCCTATTGCGCCGCCGCGTGCCAAGATCGATGCCAAGGAGCGCGACTTCCTTGCCATCCTCCATTCCCGCTTCGGCAGGATCGGCTGAATCTCTCACAAGATTGGCACGGAGCCGATACGGATCCACCGCGGAGAGAAAGCCCGGCTGCCCGGCACGCAGCGTCGCCCATGCGTCACCCTTTGCGTCGACTGCGCCGAGCACGACCATCGGCAAGAGCGGATAGAACTCGCGATGCTGATCGATCAGATGATCGCGGATGACCTTTGGCCCTATCTCTTTCATACGGCCCTCGACGCCAACCGATCGCTGCAAACGGACCTCACCGTCATGCCATGGCGATGGCAACGAAAGCCTCTCACCTGCCGCCAGCTCTGTCATGCTGCCAACCCCACCGGTGTCTTCTGGAATTCAACAAAGCCGGGCAGCGCCTCTACTCGTGCAAGCCAGGCGCGGATATGCGGATATGGCGCGAGATCGACATCCCCCTCCGGTGCGCGGGCCACATAGCTGTAAAGCGCGACGTCGGCGATTGTCGGTCGATGGGTCGCCACCCAGTCGCAGCCATTCAAGGCATCCTCGATCAGCATCAGGATCGCATGGGCGCGTGGAACGACCTCCTCCGCGCGAAGCGGCGCATTGAAGACGTTGATCAGGCGTGCCATCGCCGGACCATAGGCAATTTGACCCGCAGCCACCGACAACCAGCGCTGAACGGCCGCACCGCCAACGGGATCCTCAGGCAACCAGTCCGTCCGTCCCATTTTTTTGGCTAGATAGACAAGAATGGCATTGGAGTCGGAGACGATCGTTCCATCGTCGTCGAGAACAGGCAACTGCCCAAAGGGATTGAGCGCCAGGAAATCCCGCTCCTTATGTGCCCTGACAAACAGATCGACCATCACGAGTTCATGCCGGACGCCAAGCAGTGACAGGAACAATCGGGCGCGATGCGAATGGCCGGAAAGTGGGTGGTAATAAAGTTTCATGCTTGCCTCCTAACGAATGATCGGCAGCATGATGACTATTAATGGATTTGACGATAAGCATTGAAATTGGCATGTAACCATTTCATAATCTGAAATAATGAGAACGAGGTGTTCGCTTGGACCGGTTACAGGCAATGCGTATTTTTGCGCAAGTCGTGGAGAGCGGCGGCTTTGCTCCCGCCGCCAAGCTGCTGCACATGAGCGCGCCATCGGTGACCCGCGCAGTCGCTCAGCTGGAAGAGAATATTGGAACCCGGCTGCTGGTGCGAACAACCCGCTCGATGAAGCTGACTTCGGCCGGTGAGGGATATGCGGCTGACTGCCGACGGATCCTGGCTGATATCAGCGAGGCGGAGGCCAATGCAGCCGGGAGCTACACCCAGCCGGCTGGTCAGTTGACGGTCACCGCACCCGTGCTCTTTGGGCGAATTCATGTCCTTCCAACTATTCTTGACTTCCTTCGCCTCTATCCCGGCATGCAGGTCAGGACCGTTTTTGTCGATCGTGTGACCAATCTCGTTGAGGAAGGCCTGGATGTCGCCGTGCGAATTGCGTCCCTGCCCGATTCCAGTCTGATCGCTCGGCGGGTGGGTTCGATCAGACAGGTCCTTTGCGCATCTCCGGACTATTTTGCCGCTTTTGGCGAGCCGCAAACTCCCGAAGATCTGAGGCATCATAGATTCATCGGCCGCGACGGCCTGTTCGGTCGCGGAGAGTGGCAATTTGGCAGGGACGGCAACATCCGGGTTCCAATCAGGGCGCCGCTCGTCTGCAACACGAATGATACGGCGATCGCCGCCGCGATTGCCGGGTTCGGACTGTCTCGATTCCAATCCTATCAGGTGGCCGATGACGTTAGGGCGGGTCGATTGAAGATCGTTTTGGCGCACTACGAACGTGATCCGGTGCCGATCCATCTCGTGCATGGTGAGGGCCATATGGTTTCCGCGCGCGTCCGGGCCTTTATGGATTTCGCAGCCGATCATTTGCAGAGACAAGCGGGTGCCACCAATCCTCAGCAAGCAAACTTTTAAGGTAAGCTTGCTCTATCGTCGTCGCGCAGGCTCCGTGGTTGACAAGCTCGATGGCTCCAACATGGTTCACGCCTTGCTCGACAAGGCTCTCCGAAATTCATGCAGAGGATCGCCGGCCAGCAGTCCGAAACAATGCCCTTGAACGGATACACACCTCCGACACCCAAGGATCACTTCGGGTAGCATAACGACCTGTCATCGAACCTTCGCGCCAACACCTTGCTGCATCTCAATGGCCCGATTTTGATATCCTTCTACGCATTCTTCGGCGGTACGGCCTTGAATCATCACGCAGCCGGCCGGGCTTTTGTCCACCAGCGCCATATTCAGGCTGGCGAACTTGATAAGATAGAATTCATACGCTCCGCCGCCTGAGGCAAAGACAAATGGCACCGCCAAAATCGCCCGCGGGAGGCCATCCGCCAAACCCCAAATCAGTGATATGATGGCCAAGACTATCGCGATACCAAATGCGATTTCCGCCCAGCTATCGGTCCCTAGATAGAGCCCAATCGCCGCCGAAATGACTGCCAGAACAAAGGCTATAATCGGTGGAATGCCAGGCACAATGCCGGCGAAATCAAATGTCTGCGCTACCCATTCCAACAATTTACTGAGCATTCAAAAGGTCCCTCTATCGATCGGAACCTTAAAGCCAATAGTTGTGCGCCTTTCAATTCTTCAAGCGCGTTAGGGTTATCAATCGATTGGCGGATGGTCCAGCCTCAGTGCCGATCGTGACGGCGTCGAGGTCAGACAGCTGAGCCATGCCACCGGGCTTAACAGACCCCGCCATCGTTAGAAGATCTCGACCCGATGCCCACGGTCCCTTAAGCGGGTCAAGCACCCCCCTCTGAGGCCGCCCGCTTAGAGGGTTCTGCGCTTACGGCCAACCTCAGCAAGCTCGATCACGGTCGCCGTGGTGTCTTCCCTGCCCGGCGACGCGCCCTCAGTCATGACCCTGTTGCGACCGGCAGCCTTGGCAGCATAGAGCGCCTTGTCGGCGCGCGCGATCGGGGCTCGCAATTCCTGTTCTCCGAACTCGACCATGGCGACGCCGAAACTTGCTGTAATCTGCCGCTCTATTCCGATAGAACGCCAATCGTGCGCGGCAAAGCGCATCCTAATCGCCTGCGCGAGAACCCCGCCTTCAGCCAGCGTTATTCCGGGGACAAAAACCACGAACTCCTCACCACCGAAACGCGCGGCGACCGCCCCGCGCGGCATGTCGACCCGCAACTGATCAGCCAAGGCACAGATGACCTGGTCGCCTGCCTCATGGCCGACCTGGTCATTGACCTGTTTGAAGAGATCGATGTCCGTGACGATGACGGCGCCTTTTCGTCCCTCACCGGCAAGGCTTGCTGCCGCGACCTCATCGAATCCCCGCCTGTTGAGCAGACCGGTCAGCGGATCACGCGCAGCCACGTCGCGATAGCGCGCCAGGATTTCCACCATCATCGAGCCGAAAGCCGCCAGAGCAAATGTCAGGCTCAACAGGCCGGTGCTGAGCTGGCTGAAACGGGAATAGTCGGACTCCTGGAAACTCGACAGCTGATCGCTCGATTGCTCAACCAGGTTGAAGATCAGCACGACAGCCACCGTATCAATGACAACGAGGCCGGTAATGATGATCATTGCCCATTCCATCCAGCGGCGCGCGCGTGGTGCCACCATGATCAGCGGCACTCCGAGTAGCAGAGAGATGGAAATATCGACCAGCAGCAATTCCGCGTGAAGGCTCCCCAGTCCTATCACGATATAAAGATCGCCAAGCAGACACAGCACTGCAAAGGTAAGCCGCTCGCGCATGTAAAGGGGCATGCGGAACGCGATAAGAAGCGCCTCGCCATAATAGTAGAAGGAAATGAAATAGAACACGTCGCCAATCAGGGCGGACGCTGTTTCCGGCAACGGAGCGATCGAAACAAGGAGCCCAAGCGCACCGAACAGGAACCCAAGCCCCCAAGCAAAGGCCGACGGCAACTGATAGCGCGACAGGATAAGGAAGACGATGCCGAACGTAGCCATCATCGCTGGCGTAATGAAAGCGAAACTATCGATCGATCCCATAATTCCTTCTCATGTGGGCCGCCAGTCACTCTTTTCGACGCTATGCGTGCGCCGTTAAAAAAGACTTGAAAATGCCTCGATTTCCGCGCGCGCATGCTAGATTTTGCCCCTTGTGTCGGATCGCAATTGGGGCTCGCCGGTCGGTTAACCGGGAATTGTCCCGGTTGGCGGCTTCGACGCGGGTGTGCGATCGGGATAGAGGCGATGGCGGTGTGCTATGCAGAAGCCTCGCTTCGATCTGCGCCAAAGCCGTCAGGGCTTGCGCGGCAGGCGTGATCGAGCCAGTCGGAAAAGGCGCGCACTTTCTGGCGGGCTTCGGCGCGCGCCGGCCAGAGCGCGTAATAGCCATAACCGCTGTCGATGATCCGCTCGAATGGAGCAACCAGTTCGCCGCTTTCCAGATCCTGCCGCGAAAAGGCGAGATCGCCCATCGTCACGCCATAGCCACTTGCAGCAGCGGTCATTGCGAAATCCTGCGTGTCGAAGACCTGATGGCGCGAGGCCTGAAAGGAATAGGCTCCTTCGGCCTGCAGCCAGAGTGTCCAGTCGCTATGACGCGGATTGGAATGCAGCAGAACGCAGTTCTGCAGGTTCTGGACCTCAGGCGGGTCGCCGAGTTTCGATAGAAATTGCGGCGAGCACATCGGCGTCAACTGCTCCCGCAGAAGCGGCAGCACATCCATACCGGGCCAATGGCCATTGCCGTAGGTGATCAGCATGTCGATATCGCCGACGGAAAAGGTCGGCCTCAGGAACCAGGCGGTATCAATATTGATATTCAGGTCTTCATGATGGCTATGAAGGTCAGACAGACGCGGCAGGAACCATTTGCGCGCGAAGGTCGGCGGCATGCGGATGGTCAGCGACCGCACCCTCGTTCGCGTCGCCTCGAACGAGGTCTTGAGCGACGCCAGCAATCCGTCGACGATCGGGATAAGCGCCATGCCGCGCTCCGTCAGCGCCACCTTGCGCGTGTGGCGCTCGAACAGGCTGCAGCCGAAATAGTGCTCGAGCTGCTGCACCTGCCGGCTGATCGCGCTCTGGCTGAGGTTGAGTTCGACTGCCGCAGCTGTGAAGCTGCCCGTTTCCGCGACGACGGAAAAGGTCTGCAGCGTCTGCAGCGGCGGCAATCTGTTGTGATCGAACCTCGGCTCCATTCCCTACCCGGCTTCTCCGCTGCCACCTCGAACAACAAGCATTAAACCATGTGCGTGGAATGGCAACGGTTGCCTCAGGCGATCGCCCGGCGTGCCGTCTCCACCGCCTGCCTGACCCTGCGCGGTGCCGTACCACCCTTGTGATCGCGGCTGGCAACCGAGCCCTCGACGGTCAGTACCTCGAAGACATCTTCGCGAATGCCAGGCGCAAAGACCTGCATCTCGGCGAGCGAAAGCTCGGAAAGCGTCGGCAACGCCCTGTCGCGGGCGGCACCAACGATCGCGGCAACGGCGTGGTGCGCATCGCGAAATGGCAGGCCTGCACGCACGAGGTAGTCGGCAAGATCGGTCGCCGTCGAGTAGCCCTGATTGGCCGCCGCAAGCATCCTTGCGTGCTTGACCGTGATTGTCGGGATCATCTGCGCCGTGACGCTGACCGCCGCGCGAACAGTCTCGAGCGTATCGGTCAGCGGCGGCTTCGATTCCTGCTGATCCTTGTTGAAGGCGAGCGGCTGGCTCTTCATCAGGGCCGCCGAAAAGGCGAGGTTGCCCATGACGCGGGCGGCCTTGCCGCGCACGAGCTCCGCAAGATCCGGATTGCGCTTTTGCGGCATGATCGAGGAGCCGGTGCAGAACTGGTCGCCGACCTCGATGAAATCGAACATCGGCGTGCACCAGAGGATGACTTCCTCGCTAAAGCGCGAAAGGTGCCCCATGATAATCGAGCCGGCGCTGCAGACATCGACGACATAATCGCGATCGGAAACGGCGTCCAGCGAGTTGGCAAAAGATGCAGCAAAGCCGAGCTTGGAGGCGCTGTATTCAGGGTCGATCGGATAGCCGGTGCCCGCAAGCGCCGCCGCGCCGAGCGGGGAAACGTTAAGCCGCTCCCGCGCCGCACCAACACGATCGAGATCGCGCAGGAACATTTCGACATAGGCCATGAGATGATGGCCAAAGGTGACGGGCTGGGCGACCTGCAAATGCGTGAAGCCCGGCATGATTGCTTCGGCATGCTTTTCAGCCAGATCGACAAAGGCGCCAACCAGGGTCTTCAGATCCTCGGTCAGAAGATCCAGCTGCTCACGGGCATACAGTCGGATGTCCGTCGCGACCTGATCGTTGCGTGACCTGGCGGTATGCAGCTTCTTGCCGGAATCCCCGATCAGCGCGATCAGTCGGTTCTCGACATTGGTATGAACGTCTTCGAGTTCCGTCTTCCACTCGAAGGCGCCAGAGCGCATCTCTTCCATCACCTGGTCGAGGCCGGTCTGGATCTGCGCGTTGTCCTCGGCGGTCAAGATGCCCGCGCGGGCAAGCATTTCCGCATGCACCTTTGAGCCGGCAACGTCATGCAGCGCGATGCGCTTGTCCTGGTCGAGGCATTCGTGAAAGCTCTCAAAGTCCCTGGAGACGGCCTCCTTGAACAACGGGGACCATGTGGTTTCTTTCTGGTTTCTCATCGCGGTCTTCCCTTCTGAACGAATGCCGCCCTCCTATGGGCTCATCCTCTATTGCAGCAGCATCAGCAGGCTGCGGGTGTCGGTCTGGTTTTCGAGGTCAAGGACGAAGTCGCTGATGGCATCGACCCTCGCGGCCGGTAGCACCATGCCGGCAAGCGCGGTATATTTGCCGATCAGGCGTTCATCGGTGAGCGGGTTCTGCGGCCCGCCGAGTGGGAACTCGACGACGAGCCGATGCCGTTCACCCGCAGAAGTCACGATGGTGATTGCCGGCTCGTCCTCGTCCTTCATGGCGGGATCGATGCGCACCGCGATGCGGTCCATCAACGGGCCGATCTCGGCCGCCGACCAGGCAGCCTCCTCAAGCTCGGCCAGAAAGACCTCGCCGTAGCGCAGCCGCGCAGCCAGCGCATAGGGTAGGCTCATCTGGGCCTGCGCGCGGGATGAGATCACCTTGCCGCCGCACATGCCATACTGGAAACCGCTGATGTCAATCTCGATTACGGCGATATCGCCGGGCTCAAGACCGTGACGCTGCATCATCAGGTCAAGAGCATCGATCCCGGCATGCGTGCCGCGGCAGGTAGCATGCGGCTTGATGGAACAGCGATTGAGCCGCCAATATTGCCCGAAGTCGCGGACGAGCGCCTGCGGATCCCCCTTGCCGGCACCGAAGGTGACAAGGAAGCTGCCCCAGCGCTCCGCCTCGAAGACGCTGTCGGGACCTTCGAAGCCCTGCCTTGCGAGATAGGCAGCTATCAGCCCGCCTTCGGCTGCTCGACCGGCATGAAGCTTCTTGGTCGAGCTGCCATTATGAATGAAGGCCCAGGTGCCGCCGGCGAAGGAGCAGGCCGAGCCAAGAGCTGAGGCCATCGCATTCACATCGAGCTTCACCAGGCTGCCGACGGCGGCTGCAGCACCGAACGCGCCGCACGTTCCTGTCGAGTGCCAGCCGAGGCCATTGTGCTCCTCGTACCCGCCGACGGCTTCCAACACGCGCCGACCGACTTCGTAGCCGAGCAGGACGCTGCGCAACAGGTCTCGGCCGCCGACCAGTCCTTTGTGATCGCCAAGCGCGGCAAGCACGGCCGGAAGGACAACCGCCCCTGAATGATCGCAGCCACCGCTGTCATCGAGCTCATAGGCATGGGCCGAAACGCCATTGACAAAGGCCGCCGTCCTCGCGTCGGAGCCGATTGGCCTTCCCCAGATCGGAGTTTGCCCGGTTTGAGCCTGGATGCCCAGCGCCGCGACGACGGCATTGGTTTCGTACGATGCCGAACCGGCGATCGCTGCACCCAGCGTATCAAGAATATGAAGCTTCGCCTTGTGGATGGTCTCGGGCGGAAAAGCTTCGAAGTTCGTCGAGCAGACAAGCCCCGCCAGTGCCTGAGTCAGATTATCGCTCACGGGCTTGTTCCTCGTCGACATAGGCTTCATAGACGTTGATCGGGTGATCGGCGGGGGCGGCGATGACCTTGCTGGCGTGCCAGCGCGCAACATCCGCAGCTGTCGTCAGCCACACGTCATCGAAGCTCGTGATATGAGCGAGCAGGGCTTCAACAAGAGCGATCCGGCCGGGCGTGCCTGTCCATTCCGGGCGAAGCTGGATGACGTAACAGAGACCGTATTTGCGGTAGGCATCGAACTCGGCGATCCAATTGCCCAGCACTGCCTCGTAGGACGGGATGCGGCTTTGCCCCTTCGGGAAGGCAGGGGTGAAATTGAACTGGAAATACGGCCGGTCTTCCAGCTCGATGTGAACCGGGATCTCCACTAGCGACGAGGAATGGCTGTAGGGCACATCGTCGCCGTTCAATGATGCCGACCAGGAATAGCCGGCTTCAACGAGCAACCGATCGAAATGGCGCGGCCAGTTGCCGGCCGCAAGCCGAAAGCCAGAAACCTCGTTCGATGCAATCGCGCTCAACCTGTCACGGCTGCGCTTGAGGAGCTCCATGGCGGCCGATGCATCCATGGCGTCATAGCGCTCGAAATCCCAGCCATGGCTCTCGATTTCATGGTATGGCGCCACGATTTCGCGCAGCAATCGTTCATGCTTCTCCGCAACGACCCCAGGCACGAACCAGCTCGTGGATATCTCAGCATCGGCAAAGGCATTGCAAAGGCGCTCGACACCGCGCGCGGCGCCATATTGCCAGACGGAAAAACTCTTGCTGCGCCCTTTCAGATCCGGCGCCTGCGCAACAGCGTCGAGCCCGTCGTCGAAGATCACGGAGACGATGGCCGCGCATGTCTTGCCCTGTGGCCAGAAACCTTCAAAAGCCTTGCTGGTCATGCGGCATTCTCCGGATGTTGTGCGATCCACCATTTTGCGATTTCCGAGCAATGCGTTGCCCAGACACTCTCGCCATGGGCAGCGATTGCCTTGAACAGACCTTCGAGGATCGCGAGCCGACCGGGTCGGGCGCAGACTTTCGGATGCAGGATCGTCGTCCAGCAGAGCCCTTCGCGGTGATAGCCTTCGAATTCGGCGCACCAGTTCTTTTGAACATCTGCGTAGCCCGAGATGCGGTCGAGGCCGATGGGAAAATCAGGCTCTTCTGTATAGGCGAGCGCGGTATAATCATCGATATCCCAGCGTCCCGGAATTTCGACCAAGCCCCGACCACGCGGCGTCCTATGAAAATAGGGCCGATCGTCGCCACGCATCGAGCTTGAATAGATCACGCCGAACTCGTGCAGCAATTGCGCGGTCTCGTCGCTCCAGTCGCCGGACGGCGTGCGGAAGCCAACCGGTGTCACGCCCATGCGGCTTTGGAAGATATGACGGGAGCGCTCCATGATATCGAGCTGCTGCTGCCGGCTGCAGTCGATGAAGACTTCATGATAATGGCCGTGATAGGCGACCTCATGCATATCGCGCAGGATGCGTTCGCATTGCGACGGCCAATGCTCGACCACCCAGGTCGGCACGAAGAATGTCGCCTTGAGGCCGTAGGCAGCAAGAAGATCAAGAAGCCGCGGCAGTGCCCGCCATGGTCCATAGGCGCCTTGTGTGAAGTAGCGCGGATTGGTGAGCAGCGAGCCGTCGAGCATCGCATCGCCCGTCGGGCCATCGACATCGAAGGCGAGCGCCACAGCCGATTGCCGGCCTTCCGGCCACAGGCTTTGCTTCGCCGGTTTGGTTGCACTCTTCGCAATCATGGAACTCTGCATGCGTTTTAAGGTGTTTTGGGACGCAATCATCCATCCGCGGACGCAGGAACGCCCCGGCTGATGACTGCATGCGATGGGATAGGGAAGCGCCGCTATAACCGCGGCGCTTCTTCAAACTTTACTTGACGCCGTTGATCACGGCCTTCGGAACGGCATTGTGGACAAGGCCCCACTTCTTGAGGATCTCATCGTAGCTGCCGTCCTTGATCAGTCCGTCGAGAGCGCCGGCAACCGCATCGCGAAGCGCGGTGTGATCCTTCTTGAAGCCAATGCCGAACGTGTCGTTGCTGAGCAGCGGCTCGCCGACGAGCGTGTAGGTGTTGGGCTCGATGCGCATCTGGTAGGCGATCGTTTCGATGCCCTGTACGACCGCGTCATACCGGCCCTGCTTCATGCCGAGACGGGCAGCATTGGAATCCGCCGTCCCTTCGAACTTGATGGCGGGCTTGCCCTTGCCTTCGCAATTTTCGGCGCTCCACGCCTTGACGTTGTCACCGAAGGAAGTGCTGCGGCTCCCCGCAACCGTCTTGCCGCAAAGGTCGGTCGCCTGCTTATAAGTCCCGGCATTTGCGTTGACGGTAAAGAGGATCGGGCCGCTGGTGATATAGTCGACGAAGTCCATGCTGGCCTGGCGCTTCACGTTGTCGCTCATGCCGGAGATGATCATGTCGGCGCGGCCGGTCTGCAGGCCGCTCTGCAGCTCCTGGAAGGCGGAGGTCACGAACACGGTCGTCAGGTTGAGCTTCTTGGCAATCGCATTTGCCAGGTCGACGTCGAAACCATCGATCGTGCCGGTATCCGGATTGACGAACTCCATCGGCGGATAGATCGGATTGGTCATGATGCGGAGTTCGCCATCCTTAATGAGGTTCAGGCTCGAATCCGCGGAAGCGGCAGTGGCCGCGAGCGACAGCAGGGCTACTGAGGCGGCGAGACGAATGAGTTTCATGGAGTTCTCCTCTGATGATCTTTTCAGGGTTTTGTTGTTAAAGCACCGCAGAGATGAAGTTTTTCACTCTGGGATTCCTGGGGTTTTCCAATATGTCACTGGGCGTGCCGGTCTCGACGATCATGCCGGCATCCATGAAGACAACGCGGTCGGCGACCTCGCGGCAGAAGCCGATTTCATGCGTGACGACGATCATCGTCGTGCCTGAGGCGGCAAGTTCCTTCATGACGCCAAGCACTTCACCGACGAGTTCGGGGTCGAGCGCCGAGGTCGGCTCATCGAACAGCATCGCCTTCGGTTTCATGGCAAGCGCGCGGGCGATCGCGATGCGCTGTTGCTGGCCGCCGGACAATTCGCCCGGATAGGCGCCGGCCTTGTCGGCGAGGCCGACACGCTGCAGCAGAACGCGCGCCTCGGCGATGCACTCCTGTTTCCGCCGCTTCTGAACGCCGACCGGCCCTTCGATGATGTTCTGCAGGACGGTGCGATGCGGGAACAGATGAAACTTCTGAAAGACCATGCCGACGGCCTGACGCTGGCGGGCGATTTCACGATCCGGCAGCGGAAAGAGACGGTTGCCCTCACGGCGATAGCCGGCGATTTCATCCTCGACCGTGACATAGCCGGCATCGATCTGCTCGAGCTGGTTGATGCAGCGTAGAAAGGTGCTCTTGCCAGAGCCGGAAGGTCCGATGATGCAGACCACTTCGCCCTTCCTGATTTCGAAATTGATATCCTTCAGGACATGAAACGTGCCGAAATATTTCTGCAGGCCGTGCGCCTTGATGATCGCGTCCATCAGGAAGCCTCCCCGGTGAGAGCCTGGTTGGCTGCCGGTTGGGTGCCGGCATCACGCCTACCCCAACCCTTGGAAAAATGCCGTTCGATATAGATCTGCGCTACGCTGAGGATCGTAACCACGACCATGTACCAGATGGCGGCGACAATCAGCAGCTCGATGACACGCGAGTTGACATAGTAGATGTCCTCGACGTTCTTCAGCACCTCGGAATATTGGATGACGCTCGCAAGCGACGTCAGCTTCACCATGCCGATGGTTTCATTGCCGATCGGTGGAACGATGACGCGCATGGCCTGCGGCAGCACGATCTTCAGCGTTGCCCTAAGTTTCGTCATGCCGATCGACTGAGCGGCTTCCATCTGGCCCCTGTCGATCGACAGGAGGCCGGCGCGCACGACTTCGGCCGTGTAGGCGCCCTGCTGAATGCCAAGGCCAAGAAGAGCGGCCACGAAGGGCGTCATGACATCGACGGTGCGGAGCGACCACAATCCCGGAATGCCGATCGTCGGAAAAATCAGGGCAAGGTTGAACCACAGGAGCAGCTGCAGCAGCGCCGGCGTGCCGCGGAACAGCCAGACATAACCGACCGAAATGCTGCGCAGGACCGGATTGTCCGCCATGCGCATGATCGCTGCTATAACTCCGAGGACGATGCCCACGATCATGGCGCAAAAGGTCATGACGATCGTGTTGCCGACGCCGGCCATGACGGCCCTGGTGAACAGGTTCTGTCCGACATATTCCCAGGCGATATCCCCCTTCCAGAAGGCTCTCGCCAAAAGAAGGAGCAGAATGATGCAGATTGCCGCCATGATCTTCGTACCGATCTTTCGTTGCGGCACGATCACAAGCGCATTCACGTCGAGTGGCGCTGAGTTGGTCAAGTCTCGATCCCCTGAGCTCGTTGGTGAGCTTTCATTTTCTAATGGGAAAACTTACGTTGCTTTTGAAGTCGGTCACAAACGAGATTTGAACATGCAATTTATGCGCTTTGCGCATAAATCATGACTGTCCGGGATGATATTGCGCCATCCACCGCCTGATATTGAGATGTGAAGGACGCTTGAACGGATCGCATTTTTCCATCAATCCGGCGGGACGGCGATCCCGACCGACCGCCTGTCGCGAGAGCCGCAAATGCCGAAGGCAATCGTCATCTCCCAGATTTAATTGAAATCGATCAATCGGCGGCTCGATGCGCCCGACAATGTTGGTGGTCGCCGCCAGCCATCGGGTGTTTCAAACGCCCAAAGGCCTCGCAACATGTGTTTTCCTGTGCTCTCTGTCTTCGTCTGCCGATCGCCACCATCCTTTACCGGCCATATCGTTGTATCCTAATGGATCGTCCGCACGTAACGCGCAAGAAGGTCTTGGCCGCCCCTTCAGAACCCACTTCTGCGATCTGTTCGGCAGTGCCGTTATGGCGAATCTGAACAATCCCTGCCTCACATTCATGTGAGAGATCGATAGGCTTAATGTTCGGCGGCCCACTAAACTTTCCGTCACAGTGGGCGCATACTCGCGCGATTGAAAGCCGATGCGCCCGCACTACCTGAAGGTTGGATATCAAGGGATGCGGACCACCGTCCACAGGCAATCGAGGAGCAATCATGAGAGTTAAAATCAACGATCAGTCACATGATGTTCAATCCGAAGGCGACACGCCATTGCTGTGGGTCATCCGCGACGAGCTTGGCATGACGGGTACAAAATATGGCTGCGGCCTTGCCCAATGCGGCGCGTGTTCGGTGCTGATCGATGGTCAGATCGTCCGTTCCTGCGTCACCCCACTCGATAGCGTGGCCAACCGGTCGGTCACGACGATCGAAGCGATAGAGAATGACCCCATCGGCAAACAGGTGGTCGCCGCATGGGTCAAGCACCAGGTTCCGCAATGCGGATACTGTCAGTCCGGCCAGGTAATGGCCGCCATAGCGCTTCTGAAGCAGACTGCCCATCCGACCGAGGACGATATCGAGGCCGCGATGGTCAATCTCTGTCGATGCGGAACCTACAACTTCATCAAGGCGGCCGTCCGCGAGGTCGCCGGGGTGAAGGAGGCTTCGCTATGAACGAGATCAACCGTGACTTCCTGTCCGAAACCGAACTGCCGATGGGCGCGCCGGTCAATCTCTCGCGGCGGCACTTCCTCCTTGGCGCGGCCGGCATGACTGCCGGTGCGCTCGTTCTCGGCTTCGGCCTGCCGGTGGGCGATGCTCGAGCCCAGGCCGCTGATGGCAAAGTGGCTCCCGGCACGAGAGTTCCGGCTTTTCTGGAAATCCGACCTGATAACACGGCGCGCTTCCTGAGCCCCTTCGTGGAAGGGGGCCAGGGTGTGTTCACCGCCATGGCGCAGATCGTCGGCGAAGAACTCGACCTGGATCCGAAGTCCTTTGTCGTCGAGAATGCACCGGCAGGGCCGGACTATCTCGTCGTCTTCGGCAAGATGCGCATCACCGGCGGCAGCATGTCGGTTCGCACCAGCTACGACACGATGCGCAAGCTTGGCGCCTCGGCGCGCGCCATGCTTCTGCAGGTCGCTGCGACCAGACTGAATGTTCCGGTCGACCAATTGACGACGGAGCCCGGCTATGTCGTTAACACGACTTCGGGTCAAAAGCTCGCTTATGGCGATCTTGCCAAGGATGCATTGGCGCTGCCCGTCCCTGACCCTGAAACAGTCAGGCTGCGCGATCCCTCGCAGTTTCGCTGGATCGGCAAACCGGTCGAGCGCCTCGATATTCTCGACAAATCGACGGGCCGCGCGATCTACGCGATCGATTGCAAGGTTGAAGGCATGGTGCATGCCGCTGTCCAGCACGCGCCGCGCCTTGGAATGTCGGTCGGCTCCATCCGCAACGAGGATGCCGTCAAGGCGATGAAGGGCGTGCTTTCCGTGCATCGCCTGCCTGGTGCAGTCGCCGTCGTTTCTGAGCGATGGTGGACTGCCAAGCGTGCTGCCGAAGCCCTGCAGGTCGAATGGAACGAGGCCGGGTCCGAGCCGGTCATTGCAGGCATCCGCGTGATGCCCGCCGATTTCTCCACGGCCGCCTTCAGCCAGCGCCTGGCAAACGAACCCGGAGACGGCAAGGATGCGGAGAAGGAAGGCGACGTCGCAAAAGCCTTCGCCAACGCAAAGACTGTCGTATCCGCCACCTATCACAGCCAATATCTGCACCATGCCCAGCTTGAGCCGCCCTCGACACTGGCAAGGTTCAATGACGAAGGGAGCCTCGATGTCTGGATGCCGAACCAGGCTCCTGAACAATTCCAGGCCGATATTGCCAAGCTGACCGGGTTGGACGCTTCGAAGATCAATATCCATAGCCCCCTGCTCGGCGGCTTCTTCGGTCGGCATTTCCTCTACAAGGCCGCCAACCCCTATCCGCAGGCAATCCAGCTTGCCAAGGAGGTCGGAAAACCGGTGAAACTCATCTGGAGCCGTGAGGAGGAGTTCCTGCGCGATCCGATGCGACCGATGGCGGCCGTCAGGTTCCGCGGTGCACTTGATGACAACGGCATGCCGGTGGCGCTTGAGGCTGTCAGCATTTGCGAAGGACCAACCGAGGGAAATTCGGGGCACAAGCCGGACAAGATGGATCCGGCTGCGGTGGAGGGCCTGACCGGAAAGGCTTATGCCATCCCAAACCGGCGCATAGCCCAGATTTATGTCGAGAACCCGACCATGCTTGCCTATTGGCGTTCGGTCGGCAATTCGATGAACGACTTTCTCTATGAGACGTTTTTGGATGAGCTTGCCGACAAGGGTGGCAAGGACCCATACGAGCTGCGCCTGCAACTCCTGAAGGACGACAAGCGGCTGACAACATTGCTGAAAGAGGCCGGCGATCTCTCCGGAGGCTGGAAGCGGGGTCCATTCACGGCGCAGGATGGAAGCCGTCGCGCTCGCGGCGTTGCCATGGCCTCGCCGTTCGGCAGCTTTACGGCCGCCATTGCGGAAGTGTCGATCCAATCCGGTCAGGTCGTCGTTCATGACGTCTGGGAAGCGATCGATCCCGGGAGCATCGTCAATCCGGCAATCATCGACGCGCAGATCAACTCCGCGACGGCGCTCGGGCTGTCCCAGGTGCTGCTTGAGGAGGCCGTGTACGAGAAGGGTCGGCCCGTCGCCCGGAACTACGACCTCTATCCCATCCTGCCGCCGGGCCGCATGCCGCGGGTCCATAGCCGGATCGTCGAGAGCGGTGAAAAGATGGGTGGTATCGGTGAACCGGGATTGCCCGCCGTCCCGCCGGCCGTTGCCAATGCGGTATCGACGCTGACGGGCCGACGCATCCGCAGCATGCCCCTCTCCCAATATACGTTTGAAAGCTAGCAGTCCGAGGACTGCTGACGCCATTTCCGACCGGGAGAGTTCCGATCGGATTCAGAGCGCCGCGGGATTTCCGTCATGAGCGAAATACGCGGCAAGCTTCAAACCGACAACAGGACGGCTGATCCGTGAAGAGAGCTCTTCTTATCCTCATTCTGATCGTGGTGGTGATCGCCGGCGGCGTCACATGGTTCGTCAACCGTTTGCCCACCTCGCCCTTTGATGGCGAGGTTTCCACGGCAGCGCCCAGCAGCGGACTCGTGCAGCACGGCGAACTCGTCGCCCGCCAGGCGGATTGTGTTGCTTGCCACAGCACGCCTGACGGAAAGCCCTTCACGGGTGGCCTCGAAATGGGAACCCCGCTCGGCTCGATCTTTGCCACCAACATCACCCCGGACAAGCAGACGGGCATCGGCAATTATACCCTTGCCGATTTCGACCGTGCCGTTCGACATGGCGTGACGCCTGACGGCAGGCGGCTCTACCCGGCCATGCCTTACCCTTCCTATGTCAAGCTGACGGACGACGACGTGCGCGCGCTCTACGCCTTCTTCCAGCACGGCGTCGATCCTGCCGATCACCCGAACAAGCCGACCGGCATCAAATGGCCGCTCAACATGCGTTGGCCTCTGGCGCTTTGGAACACCGTCTTCGTGCCATCGGGCAGCTATCAGAACAAACCGTCCAATGATGCAGCCTGGAACCGAGGTGCCTATCTCGTTCAGAGTGCGGGCCATTGCGGTGCCTGCCATACGCCGCGTAGCGTGACCATGAACGAGAAGGCCCTCGATGAATCGAGCGCTGTCTATCTCTCAGGCGCGCTCCTCGACGGTTGGTATGCGCCCAGCCTGCGCCAGGATGTGAATACCGGCCTTGGCCGCTGGAGCGAGGATGACATCTACCAGTTCCTGAAGAACGGCCGCAACCAGCATGCCGTGGTCTTCGGATCGATGACGGAAGCCTACAACAATTCGACGCAATTCATGAGCGACGACGATCTCAAGGCGATTGCCCATTACCTGAAATCGCTCCCCGGCGATCCCGCACGGGACGGCGGCCCTTGGACCTACCAGGAAATGCAGGTGTCCGCCTCCTCAGCCAATCCTGCCCCCGGCGCAAGCACATATGCGGCCCGCTGCGGCTTCTGTCATGGTCCCGATGGTCGCGGCCAGAACCAGTGGGTGCCCCCACTGGCGGGTGCGGCATCGTCGTTGATCGAGCACACGGATTCACAGATCAATGTGGTGCTGAACGGCTCAAGCCGGGTCGTCAGCAATGGCGTTCCCGATGCCTACCGTATGCCCCCGCTTCGCCAGCAGCTCTCGGACAAGCAGATTGCCGATGTGCTTACCTATGTCCGCTCCTCCTGGGGCAATCACGGGGGGCCGGTCAAGCCGGAGGATGTCAAGACGTTGCGGGAACACACCGATCCGGCGAGCGCCACTCCGATTATTCTTCAAATGCGCTGATGCTCTGAAGGGCATTGCATTGAGACAACGCGCGGCCGCCTCTCGCTGACCAGCGCGATGCTGGAATGGACGGCCGAAAAGAAGACGAAACGTGCTGACGATGTCGGCTATCCGGTCCACCGTCCTACATCGCGCTTTGGACGCGAATGCCGATATCCTTCGGCATTCCGCACAAGCAAAAGCTGGCGATATTGCTTCGGAAAATATCATGAAGTGCCAGCAACTGCACGCTCCTTCAGTGAACCTGCTTTTGGCCGCCGCAACGTGTCGAGAAGAAGATAAATGACCGGCGTGGTATATAGGGTTAGCAACTGGCTTACCAGAAGACCGCCAACGATGGCGTAACCCAGGGGCTGGCGTAGCTCTGAGCCGGAGCCGTGACCGATCGCCAGCGGCAACCCTCCCAAAAGGGCGGCCATCGTCGTCATCAAGATTGGACGAAAACGCATATGTGCTGCTTTGACGATCGACTCCTCACTGCTCAAACCCTCCTCCTTCTCCACTTGAACCGCGAAATCTACGAGCATGATCCCGTTCTTCTTGACGATGCCGATGAGCAGGATGACGCCGATCATGGCGACAAGTCCAAAATCAAGGCCTGCAATCTGTAGCGCCAGAAGTGCTCCAAGCGCTGCGGACGGTAGTGTTGACAGGATCGTTAACGGGTGAATGAGGCTTTCGTAGAGGATGCCGAGAATAATATAGACCACGACAAGCGATGCGAGGATCAACAGCGGCACCGTCGCCAGCGAATCCTGGAAGGCCTTGGCGCTGCCCGAGAAGCTGGCCTGCAGCGACGCGGGAGGATGCAACGCGGCCACGGCATTCTCGATCGCGCTCGTTGCCTGGCCAAGCGCAACCGACGTCGCAAGGTTGAAGGAGATGGTAACCGCCGGCGATTGACCCTGATGCGAGATCGAAACAGGCGAGACGCCATTGGTTGACCATTTGGCGACGACGGAAAGCGGGACCAGCGTTCCATTGCTTGCCCTCACTGAAAGGCGGTCCAGGGTCGCAATATCACGCTGCAGGTTTGGCAGCACTTCCAGGACAACATGAAACGTATCGGCCTGCGTGGAATAGGAAGCCACCTGGCGCTGGCCGAAAGCGTCATAGAGCGTTTCATCGATCGCAGCCGGCAAGACTCCGTATAGGGTGGCAGCGGCACGGTCGATGCGGATGGAGAGACTCGGTGCCTCGGCTTGCTGATCGCTACCGACATCGCGCAGTTCGGGTAGAGCCTGTAGCCGGTTTGTGATTTTCGAGGACCAGCTGGCAAGCTCGGTGATATCACCATCCTGGAGCGTATACTGATATTGCGTCTTGGCCGGGCGGGCTCCGATGTTGATATCCTGCGCCGACTGCATGAAGAGCTTGATACCCTGTTGTTTGTTCAGGGCCTCGCCAAGCCGTTGGATGACCTGCTGGGCGCTGGCGTTGCGCTGAGAGAGGGGCTTCAGCGTGATATTGACGTGCCCCTGATTGAGGGCGTTGCCACCATTGCCGCCGCCAATATCCATGAAGACGCTATAGACCGCGGGATCTCGAAGAATGATGGCGCTGACGCGCTCCTGCAGCTTTGCCATTTCGGTGAAGGAGATATCCGGCGACGCCTGGGACAATCCCGCGATAAAGCCGGTGTCCTGTTCCGGAAAGAACCCTTTCGGTGTGATCGCAAACAGATAACCGGTCAGTCCGACCGTCCCCAGGAAAACCAGAAGCGTTAGATAGCGATGGCGAATGACAGGGATAAGGCTGCGAGCATAGAGAGATAGAAGCCAGTCGAAAAACGCTTCTCCGGCTCGATAGAAGCGACCGCGGTTCTGTGCCGGCATGGCGCGAATGAACCGCGAGGCCAACATCGGGGTCAGCGTCAGCGACACGAACGCCGAGATCGCAATCGCGATCGTCAAGGTGACGGCGAACTCTCGAAAGAGCCGCCCGACAATACCGCCCATCAGGAGGATTGGGATGAGAACGGCAATCAGGGAAAGGCTGATGGAGATGATGGTAAAGCCGATCTCGCCGGCGCCTTTTCTCGCGGCCTCCTTGGGCTGCATTCCCTCTTCGATATGGCGAGTGATGTTTTCCAGCATGACAATCGCATCGTCGACGACGAAGCCGACAGCCACGACAAGAGCCATGAGCGACAGATTGTCCAGGCTGAATCCGAGTACCCACATGGGAGCGAGTGAGCCGACCAAGGCAATCGGCAGCGTGAGCACGGGGATGATGGTCGCGCGAACGCTGCGCAAGAACAGGAAGATCACCAGCACCACAAGGCCGATGGTCAACACCAGGGTAAACTGCACATCATCGACCGAAGCTCTGATTGTCGTTGTGCGATCCGTTACCAGATCGAGCTTGATCGACCTTGGCAGGGATGCCTGCAATGCTGGCAACTGGGACTTGACGGCATCGACGACCCCAATCACATTGGCGCCGGGCTGACGGAAGACATCGAGCGCGATACCACGCTCTCCGTTTGTCCAGTGCGCCATCTTCGCATCTTCCGCGCCGTCGACCGCTTGACCGATGTCGCGAATACGAACCGGCCCACCGTTGCGGTAAGCGATGACGGCGTCGTTCCACTCGGCACTGGTTGTGATCTGGTCGTTGGTATAGATCGGAAACGTTCGCGTCGGATCGTCTATGTTGCCTTTGGGCGCGCTCAAGCTGAGGTTTCCGATTGCCGACCGGACGTCTTCGAGCGTGACGTCCGCCTGGGCCAACCGCCCAGGATCGACCGCGACCCGGATTGCGGGCTTTTGCTTTCCACCGATATTGACGTAGGCCACGCCGGATACCTGACCGATCTTGGTCGCCACATTGCGCTCGATATATTCGTCGAGCTGCGGCAGAGTGAGGCTATCCGAGGTGGCCGATAGCTGCATCACGGGAGTATCGGCCGGATTGACTTTCCTCACGGTTGGCAAAGACGGCATGTCCTTCGGCAACTGGCCGGATGCTTCGCTGATCGCGGTTTGCACATCGCTTGCCGCCGTCTGGATATCCTCGCCCAAATCGAACTGGACTGTTATTGATGCCGTTCCCAAAGAGCTGGTGGAGGTCATCTCGGTGATGCCGCTCACCCGTGACAAGGCCTCCTCGATCGGCTGAGCGACGCTTGATGCCATGGTATCCGGGGACGCGCCGGGCAAGCTCGCGGCAATTTGGACTGTCGGAAAGTCGATTTGCGGCAGCGCCGATACCGGCATGAAGGGATAGCAGATCGCACCGACGAGGAAGATGCCGAGCATGATCAGACCTGTTGCGACAGGATGATCGATAAAAAAGTCAAAGAAGCGCGAATTGTCCGAGTGCTCACAATCATATTCGGGAGCGGACTTCATTGCGACACCCCTCCGGAAAGCTCGCCTGTCGGGGCACCGCTCCAGGGTGTGACCGAGACTTTCATCCCGTCGCCGATCCGCGATTGTCCGTCCATGACGACCTCATCGCCATCGTTAATGCCCTCATTCACCAGAGCCATCGCGTCTGTCACGAAGGCTGTTTTGACACTCCGCCTGACCACCTTCCCATCGGGCCCGACGACATATGCATAAAGACCGTCTCGCCCACGGGCGAGCGCCTTGTCCGGCACCACGACACCCTTGCGGATCTCAACGGTCAGCCGCGTTGCGACCGGCAGGCCAGGCCAGAGGATGCCGTTCTTGTTGTCGAAGGTCGCCCGCAGATGGATGGAGCCATTGGAGGCATCGACGGCATTGTCCATGATGGTTAGCTTGCCTGCGGTCAGATCGCGGGTTCCGTCGGTCGTCGATAGCTCCACTGTGGCGATCCCACGTTGTAAGGCGTCGCGGATTTCGCCGAACCTGTCACCCGGAGCGACGAAGGAAACACCTATCGGGTCCATCTGGGTGATGGTTACAATACCGTTGGTCGAGTTCGCACTGACGACGCTGCCGACGTCGACCTGCTTGAAGCCGGTCTGGCCGGTGAAGGGGGCCAGAACGGTCGCAAAGCCCAGTTGCGTTTCCGCATTCTGGATCATCGCCTCGTCATATTGGACGGCTGCAGCATATTGCTGGCTGGACGCATTCTTCTGCTCCAGCACCGACGTTGACGCGACACCTTTCTCCGCAAGCGTGGCGTATCGTTCGGCATCCGCCTTGGCGCTTTGCAATTGGGCTTCATCCTGTGCCTTCTTCGCCCTGGCAGACGCCAGATTTGACAGGAGCTCGCGATCGTCGAGTCTCAACAGGATACTGCCTTTCTCGACGATCTGGCCTTCGGTGAAGGGTATTTCGGTGACTTGACCGTCGATACGCGGACGGGCGGTGACCGACTGCAGGGGTGCCACGGTGCCAATTCCGTTGATGACCCGATGGATCGTCGCGCTCTTTGCTATGACCGCTGTGACGGGTATGGCGGGTGTTTCCTCATCTGCATGGCCCGGAACACCATGCCCGACAATCGAGAGGACCGAGAATGTCACCAGAACAGGTAACCGTTGCTTAAATTGGCGCCGCGTTGATCCGAACGTCATGAGATGACTCCAAGTGATGCGGCGCAGGAACGCGTTGGCGTGACGTTAGTTCAATGCTTTCGCCAAAATATTTCAGTAAAGCTGAACCCAGAATTACATTAGGTACAGTCAATCACGCATGACGTTCACACATAAACGGTGAACAATGCTGCAATAAGCAGCTATGTCGGGCGGCGGCGATTGGTGAAATGCATCAATAATCCAGGGCGATCAAACCTTCATCACGAATGATCTCAGGCCATCATGCGTATTCTCTATTGGTTGCGCGTAGTTCTGGTCCCAAAACTGACAGAGGGGGGCTCGGATACAGTCGTTCAACCGAGAGCAAATGTATCGACTTCGGCTCATAACCCATACTTTACAAAAGCCCTTTTGCAGGCGGCCATCTCGCTTTATCTGAAGACCTTCTCATCCGCTGGGACCGATCGAAAACGGGAATCCAATCATTAGTTGTTCCTTTTTTAGTTGAAGCGAATCTTCGCCTATGCTCTTAGATTGAAAAGGAGAAACTGAAACATCGGTTGGAAATGCCTAGTGCAGTCGGGGGGCGATGCGCCGCATGATGAAATCAATTCGGAGATTCCGCTATATTTGCCCTAAAGCCACGCTATTGCTGGGGGCAAGTATCGTCTCCCCTGACGTCGCGCTGGCGGCATGCAACAACTTCACCCCCACGAACGGCCAAACAGCCACCTGCGACTCGAGCTCGCCCAACCCGGTGACCACGGGAGTCTATGGAGCCACTGGCAGCTCCAACGTGGCGATCGACATTCTTGGCGGCGCGATTGTGACTGTCGTTCGCGCACCCACCGCCAATGCCGGCGCCCGCGTCGTCGACTCCAGCACCATTGTCAATGACGGCAGCATTTCCCTCACCGGTTCCGGCAGCACCGGCACCAATCGTGGTGCGGGAATGGTCGGCACCGGCAGCAACAATTCCATCACCAACAATGGCTCGATCAGCAACACTGGCCAATACAATGACGGCATGGCTGCCGACGGCAGCGGCAACACGCTCACCAACAACGGCTCGATTACGACGACAGGACCGAATGCCTATGGCATGACGGCCAGTTGGGGCCAGGTCGGCAGCGGCTCTCCGAACAACACCATCATCAACAACGGCTCGGTCGCCACCAGTGGTGCGAGCGCACGCGGTCTGTCGATTCTAGGCTCGAACGGCATGGTCACCAACACCGGTACGGTGACCACGAGCGGAAACAGCGCACCCGCAGTCTATATTCAGGGCACCAACGGCACCCTGGTGAATAGCGGCACGATCCATGCGAGTGGTGGCGCAACGCCAACCGGTTCGCCGTCGGATGGGGTCTTCTCCAACACGGTCGGCTCGACGTTCCCTGCAACAATTATCAATCTTGCCGGCGGTCAAATCATCAGTGACCAGGGACCTGCCATTCGCACGCTCAACGGGCAAACCGCCATTACCAATGCGGGACTGCTCAGCGGCGGCAACGGCTTTGCCATCAGCGGCGGCAACGGCAATATTGCCCTGACCCTTCAAACCGGCTCCAGGATGATTGGCACCGCCAATGGCGGTGCTGGCAGCAACATGGTCACGCTTCAAGGACAGGGTGTGATTGACAACGCATTCACCAATTTCCAGACACTTTACATGACCGGCACGGATTGGACCTGGGCCGGAACCGGCGACTTCCGTAACAGCTTCATGCAGAACGGCAGGTTTCAGCTACAGCGTGACCTGACAGGAAATGTGACGGTATCACCAGGCGCCAGCCTGCTTGCCGGCGGCGGCTTCAATCCGTCGATCACCCCCTATCCGGGTGGTCCTGCCGTCACGCTCACCAATTCTGGCGTTATCGACCTGACCAATGGCAACTCTCAGGCGACGAATAGCCTCACCGTGGTCGGTAACTATGTCGGCTCAGGCGGCAACCTGCTTCTGAACACCGTGCTGGGCGACGATGCGTCGGCTTCCGACAAGCTGGTGATCAATGGTGGGGCGGCATCGGGCACGACGGCGATCACAGTCAACAATTTCGGCGGCGGCGGCGCGGCCACGATGCTTGACGGGATCAATGTCGTCCAGGCTATAAACGGCGCGACAGCCACCGGTAGCGCCTTTTACCTGAACGGCCGGGCTGCCGCAGGCGCCTATGAATATTACCTTTTCAAGGGCGGAATTAGCGCCGGCACCAGCAACAACTGGTATCTGCGCTCCGCCTATGTCGCTCCGGTCCCGACACCGGATGATCCGGATCCGGAGACGCCTACCCCAGTCCTCCCCCCTGGAGGCGGGACATCGGTGATCGAACCGCCGCTGGTGACGCCCGATAATCCAACGCCAAATCCACCGAACCCGGGCGCGACGCCAATCTCCCCAATCATCGTCAATATCGGCGGAATCGAGGTTGCGGTTGTCCCGTTCGTGCGGCCAGAAGTGGCAACCTACACGGCACTTCCACCAGCAGCGCAGATGGCAACGCTCGCCACATTGGGAACATTTCACGAGCGCCGCGGTGAGCAAAGCGTATTGACGTCGGGCGACAACATTTCAGCAGCCTGGGGACGTGCTTTCGGCGAACATGTCGATCAGGGCTGGGCAGGTTCCGTCTCCCCATCGATCGACGGATCGCTCTGGGGCCTGCAAACAGGCTTGGATATACTAAGCCACGAGAGCGACGATGGTAATCGCGATATCGCCGGCTTGTTCTACGGCTATGCCAATCTCAGCGCCGATGTCACCGGCCAGGCGGTTGGCTGGAACAATGTGAAGACCGGCAAGTTCAATCTCGAAGCAAACAGCCTGGGCGCCTATTGGACACATATCGGCCCTTCCGGCTGGTATCTCGACGGCGTGCTGATGGGCTCATGGTTCGGCGGCGATGCCAACTCGATCGGCGGCACCGGGATCGATATCGGAGGAAGCGGGTTCACCGCTTCGCTTGAGGGAGGGTATCCGATCGCCGTCGCCGACAACTGGTCTCTCGAGCCGCAGGCTCAGCTGATCTGGCAGGACATTTCTCTCGACGACACGCGTGACGCCTACTCAACTGTCTCATTCGGCTCGGATCAAAGCTGGATCGGCCGGCTCGGTGCGCGCCTTCAAGGCAATTTCCAAACCCCCAACGGTTTGCTTCAACCCTATCTGAAGGCCAATCTCTGGCACAATTTCGACACCACCGACACGGTACGCTTTGGTGCCGACCCGATGAGTACCTCGACAAAGGGCACGGCGGTCGAGCTTGGCGGCGGCCTGGTCTATGCCTTCAACACGTCGTGGAGCGCGTTTGCAACGGCGGACTACAAATTCTCCGTCGACGGCGAGCATCAACGCGTCGTCGAAGGCAATGTCGGGCTGCGGTTGAGGTGGTAGGAGCGCCAATTTAAAGCCGCTGGAAACCATCTGGCGTCCCCTCGGGGGAATGAGTAACGGATAGGTTCAGGGATCAAATTGCCATCATCTCCGGCGGAGCGACCGCAATGGGTGGAGCGGCTTGTCCAAGTGCCGCAGGACTGGCTCGGTCGCCAGGTCATCGAATAGCCGGATCTCGTCTTGATACCTCATCCAGATTATGATGCTCTTTTCGTCGCGAGCACTTGAGTATTGTTGCGAGCTGGGCATTCTTTAGAAGGTCGTTGTGCAGGCTTGCCGTCTCGTCAAGAGGCCGGTTTGCAAATGCCAAGCCCGGTCACATCGGAGCCCGGCTGCTGACGATTGGCAACCGCTTCCACCTGATGCCCTTCTCCACCATATGCCGCGGATGCCGGCAGCAAGCCGATCCAACAGTCAATCCGGCCTTCGTCGGGCCGGCAAGGTTTGGCCGTAGTACACGCATGTCGTGCGGTGATTAACGACATCAAAAGCTTTTTGACATTACGTTGCGCAATGACTTCGAGTGGATTTCGAAAAGGACTTCCAGCGGCTTTTCTGCTTCTGGTGATGCTGGTGCAATTCACCGCCGCATTGGCTAACGCGGCGGACACCTCTGATATCCGCAATTCCTGCTGGGCATCCGGCAGTCGGTCGGAAGACCTGGTCGAGATAATTCGAAACGAAAAGCGGTGGTCTTGCGACAACCGGGAATTCTCCATCGACGCAGAGCGGGTACTGCTTCGCTTCGACATTGCCCCCGGCTATATTCTCCCCCGATATCTGCTTTCAAGACGGAGTGCACTTGAGGCGGTGCACCTGCTTGTGATCAATCGGAACGGTTCGGTTCGGCAAACCGCGATCCCTGCCGCCGCCTTGCCCAGTTCAATGGCTGGCGGCTACTTCAGGGTTTCTCTGCCTGAGGTGACCCGCGAGGACCAGCAGGTCGTCGCCGCGATTGACATGCCGAGCCACCGGATGACCCTGGAGAGAGCCTATCTTACAGCGACGGACGAAGCGGACGGCATCGGCAATATGCGATTCCTGCTGATTTTGGCAGGACTTGCAGGGATGCTCATCATGCCTCTGATCTTCAATGCAGCGTTCTACCGAGCCTTACGTGAACCCTTCGTTCTCTGGCACTCAGCTCTCACATTCTCACTGCTGACGACTATTCTGGTATCATCCGGCCTGTCGGTCGTGCTTTTCGATGCTCCTGCGATGACGTTGAGCTGGATGACGACCCTCGTTTTCGGGATGACCGTCGGGTCGGGAGCGATGTTCACCTACAGCTTCATCGAACCCGGATTGATGCATCCGCTTTTGCGGCGCCTGCTACCCTATTGCGCGGCATGGGCTGTGCTCCTGAGTACATTTCATGCGACGTTCCCCTTTGTTGCCCGGCCCATACAGTCGAGCGCATACACCGCGGCATTTGCGCCGATCCTTGCTGTCTTCATGCTGTCGATGGTCGATGCACTGCGTCGCGGGAGCCGCGCCGCGAGATTCCAGGCAGTAGGTTACACGCCAATAGTCATTGTCGGATTGCTCCGCCTCGTGACTGGTATATTTCCCGGATTGCACAGCACCGATGCCATGCTCCTATTCTATGTCGGGTGCATATGCGAAGTCATCTTTACGACGCTTGGCGTGGCGGACCGCTTCGTCACCATGAAGCGCGAGCGAGACCGCGCACGCAACGAAGCCGAACTGCTCGAGCGGCTGTCCGAAACAGATCCATTGACGGGGCTGCTCAACCGAAGGGCGATCGAGCGACAGTTCGAGGAGCTTCGAACCGAAGGCTTCGCTGCGCTGGCTGTCATCGACCTCGATCATTTCAAGTCGATCAACGACGTTAACGGACATACCGTCGGAGACGAGGTGCTGAAGGCTGTGGCCAATGCGCTCCAAGCAAGTCCGAGCGTTCGGGCGTACCGTCTGGGCGGTGAAGAATTCGTGCTTCTCTTGCGCGGTAGCGACGCCGATATTCAGGCTGAGCTTCGGCGTCAGGCAATACCCGCAATCGTCGCTCGCACAGTATCGGGTCTCGAACGACCCGTGACCGCCAGCATGGGTGTGACGGACCTTCTCGGCAATGAGGACTTTGCCACAGTTTATGCTCGGGCCGACAAGCTGCTATACGAAGCCAAGAGTGCGGGGCGCAATCGAACCCGGAGCGCAATGAAGGGGACGCCGGCGGTAAACACCCTACCGACTGACCGCGCCATGATCGCGTAGACCAGCGCAGAACCCGCCGCCTCGCTCGGGTTCCGGGAGATTGCTTGTCGCCATGGCTTCTTGCATTCCAGCCAGGCAAGGCGTGCAGCAGGATCACCCTGCAGTCGAAAGACCAACCCGCAAGTCCTGAAGCACCATGTGGTTTGGCGAAGCACAGCGCGAAGCGTTGACACCCCACGCCATGCTGGATGTTCGCAATTCTATCGGGCGCAATCAGCCTGCAACGTCCGTGACCGACAGGACGCGGACGTGGCCATCGCGCGTGACCCAGTTGATCGTCTGGCCCTTCGATAGGCCCAACAATGCCACCCCAATGGGGGTGAGGATTGAGACCCTGTTTTCTTCTATGTTCGCCTCGCCGGGATAGACAAGGATGACCGTTCGGGCTTCGCCGTTTTCAGTCGTATAAGTTGCGGTCGACCCCATCTGAATGGTTTGACGCATTGCGGACTCGTCGCCCATGACTGAAGCGCGTTCCAACTCAGCCATCAATTCATCTCCGACGACAGACTCTCTCTCCATCGACGCCTGCGCCAAAGCGATTAATCTTGCATAGTCGGTGTTTCTCACAATGATAGGCGGTTTACCAACCGCATGTGTCGTATCGTTCACGCGAACTCTCCTGTGGCCAAGTGTTTCAATTCTTGGCGGGATGAAATCTATGGGTTGTTGAGTCGCGCAAAAGAACAAAAAGCTGCCGCTCCCGCTTCCCGGGGCGCGACGGCGACCGGGAACGGGCTAATGTCCTGCCAGAGGACACATACGATACAGCACGTCGAGTACATTTTTGCTCATGCCGGCAACATCGCTTTCGCCTGCATCCATGTCAAGCGCTAGCTGTTTTGTGTCATGTCGGGGTCGAACCGCGGCGCGGACCCACGTCGATCTTGTCTCAAGGTTGGCGAGGCAGGCGAGACTGCAATCGCTCGCAATCATCGGATTTGAACAATAACTCGCGATGAGCCGTCCTCAGTTTCGTTGACGCACGCTCGCTTCAAGTGAAGTTGGTGCCGATAACGTAGCTTGATCGTCATCGTTGGCCGCATGTTATATTGCTTGCGGCACCCTCGTGAGGTGAGAAGCGTGCCAAGGAGATCATTGAAACCGCCCCACACTCGAATTGATGTTTGAGCTGCTACTACCTTTGGTCGATGACCCACCCCGTTTGTCGAATTGAGGCAAGCGAGGGACCAGCCTAAAACTCATTCATGCAGAATCTTCACATCGCTTTTACTCAAAGACTTCTCGTGATCGTCGGCATTTTGGCGGCGTTCTCGCTTGCCCTGTACATCCCGCATGCCCACCCGGCAAAAGGTCGGCGCGAACCGGGCAGGATCGAGCTATCTGCCGCATCGTCGCGCGATGCGCATGACTGCATATGGACAGGCCACGCCGATGGCGCCAAGCGGGCCCAGCGATCCATGCATGTTTGCAAACGCTACAGCGCTGCCTATTCCATCTTCGATGTGATTTGCCCATCGTTCGATTTTGCAGTACCCGGGATCGTCCAGGCGTATTTCCTGCCTGATCGGCCTCTCCTATTTCCGCAAGAACAACAGAATTTTCTCTGTCCCTCATAGGTCCCGTCTCAACGCTGCCGCGCAGCTCAGCGCCCGGCAGATAATCGTCGTTTCCACAATGCGCGAAGCTTGAGGCCATCCGCCACAAGGACGATCACGGCTTGCCGTGAGAGCCCCCCGGCATGCGTTCGGCAATTTGCGAGCACGCATCTGTCGATGATCGCGCCGGAGCGTCCTGGCTCGCGCTTGTGTGAAACTCGTTCGGATCCTTGTTGCATGCCCGATCTCTGTTGGGGGCAGCAGCACGTTGGAAGGAGTAAATCATGTCGATCGCCATCACGGGATTGAGTTCCCTTCGTCAGGCTCCCTTTCGCCTTTGTCGGGCACTATGGGAGACAATACCCAATTCGGTCCGTCGAACGCCGGCCATGTTCCGTGCCGGACGGTACATCTATCATCGCTACACCCGCCACACCGGGAAGTTTCAGTCGCACTACACCCAATTCATGCGCAACCCGCCGCTATTGTCGACCATCGCAACGCTCGCGTCCAAATATCCCCGCGGCGCCGGTATAAAGATTGCGTCGATCGGGTGCAGCACGGGAGCCGAGCTCTATTCTGTTCTCTACGCAATCAAAAATCTTCGAGGTGACCTGCAGGTCACCGCACAGGGCGCAGACATATCGAATGCGGTTGCAGAGGCAGCAAGGCGCGGTGTCTATATTCCCGATGTTCCGGCAGCCGAGGGAGGCCTCTACGCCGCAGGCCGGGCGGAAGTTGCAAGCGTCGATGTACCTTCGCTTGTCGAACTCCTGGAACCTCTCCCCGATGGCTCTCTGCGGGTGAGAGATTGGCTGCGCGAAGGCGTGACCTGGCGGACCGCTGATGCGACTGACGACAGACTCCCCGAGTTGTTCGAGCCACAGGATTTCCTCCTGGCGAATAACTTCATGGGGCCGATGGATGATCAGCTGGCCGAGCGATGCCTCCGAAACATGGTGAGGCTGGTTGCCCGCGATGGCTATCTGGTGGTGGATGGGATCGACCTCGACGTTAAAACGAGGATTTTGACGGAATTCGGGTTCCGTCCCGTTCTGACCAATCAGCGCGAGATATGGGAAGCCGAGGGCCTGAAAACCGGTTGGCCCTGGCTTCGCTGGGCTCGGGAACCCATCGATCGCAGCGCAGGCGATTGGGCGTTGCGGTATTCGGTCATTTTCCATCGTGACCACCGCTAATTCGTGACTATGCACCGGCCGCCGACGTATCTTCGATCGCGCTGTGGCGGCCGGTTAACCGTCAACCCGGAACACTCATAATGGTTTTATCAATCAAGGATGCCGAACGCCAAGAAGACCATGACCTAAGGCATTGGGACGGAGCAGCAAGGCGCCAGTTTACACGGGCGATCGTGTCCGGTGGCGCTTGGATCGTGATCGCGAAGATCGTTTCACAGCTCTCGCAGATCGCGATGTTCCTCCTGGCTGCACGCATGCTGAGCCCCGCCGATTTCGGGCTTTTCGCGTTCGTTTCGGCCATTGCGATGCTGCTGGTCGTGGTGGCGGAAGGCGGCTGGGCGGAATTCCTGATGAAATCGCAAGACGGCGCAGATTGCTTCGATCAGGTCGCTACAATCTCTCTGTGCAGCGGGGGGATCCTTACGATCGTCGGCCTCATCGGCACAGGCCTCTTCTGCGCCCTTACAGTCAGCGTGGGGCAAAGTTGGCTCCTTGCCCTTCTAAGCTGCTGGATGTTGCCCGCGGCACTGACTGCCACCTTCGACGGAATGTTGATCGTTTCGGGGCGCCTGCATCAACGGGCACTCGTCAGGGTCGCTGGAGAGCTTATAGGCCTGCTCACCGCAGTGGCATTGCTCTCCCTTGGTGCGCGTGCTTCAGCGCTGGCTGCGGCCAAAATAGCTTGCCAGCTTGTTCTGCTGATCGGGTCTGCGGCTGCCACGATGCGGCTGCCGCGTCTGCGCCTTACCGCATCCATGTTTGTCGAAATCATAGCATTCTCGCGCCAGATCGTCGGAAATCGTCTGGTCGTCTTTCTGGGTACATATTCGGGCACGCTGGTAGTGGGGAGTTTTCTCGGGGTAGCGGATGCGGGATTCTACCGGGCGGCCGAGCGCGTCGTCTCAGTGCTCTCGGAACTAATGGGCGAGCCGGCGCGGTCATTGAGCTGGGTGGTGTTCCGGCGCGCGCACGGTCAGCCAGGCGCATCGACGCGTTCAACCGGCCAAGCCGGCGCCAGATTCGTTCTCGTTCTGCTTGCCATTGCAGCCCCCATGTACCTCGGCCTGGCGCAGATATCCGAGCCTGTCGTACGTCTTCTGCTTGGCGGCGACTGGATGCCCGCAGCGACCATCATCCCTTTCCTTTGCCTGCGGCAATTGCTGCTTTCGCCGGGCTATATCAACGAGGCGTCGCTATCCGTGATTGAACAGATCCACTATCGGCTTCCTATCACGCTGTTGAACGTCGTCGTATCCCTTGCAGCTGTCATTGTCTTTGCTCGATATGGGTTAAGGGAATTGGCGATCGTTCAATGCTTCACGGCCGCATTTGCGCTGGCTAGCTGTATCGGCCTTCAGTCCAAGGTTGCGATGGTGGATTGGGCACAGATCTCAAGAGGAATTATATTGCTGATCCTGCCTGCAAGCCTATTGATGATCGTAACTGTCATGGCGGTTCCAGGCATGTCCAGCGATATGTCCTGGCGTGTGGTGCTCTTCCTCCAGATCGCCACCGGCGCTCTAACCTACGTCTTAGTGTTAAGGGCATTGTTATGGCTAAGCAGACGCGTGCATTGGCTAAATTTCTAATGGAATTAACCCATCCGTTCGGATGCGTATGAGCCGGGGCTTGCCGGGAAGACGACGGTGCGGTTGCCGTTGAGGAAGGTGCGGAAATGGATATGCGCATGGATGGCGCGGGCCAGCACCTGGCTCTCCACATCGCGGCCGATCGAGACATAGTCGTCGGCAGACTGCGCATGCGTGATGCGCGCCGTGTCCTGCTCGATGATCGGACCTTCGTCGAGATCCGCCGTCACGTAATGCGCCGTCG
>Ga0209233_1000345_pt1 | contig 45341 bp, 40 predicted proteins | sample AraplaCL_Cvi_mCL_FD_184269 | JGI IMG/M metagenome (GOLD analysis project Ga0209233, IMG submission 184269) | Arabidopsis root microbial communities from the University of North Carolina, USA - plate scrape CL_Cvi_mCL (SPAdes) (version 2) | ecosystem: Host-associated > Plants > Roots > Endosphere...
CAGGCAGATCGCCGCCATCATCGGCCAAAGCCGAGGACCTGAAGGCGACGTCTACACGCTGGAGCGGGATCGCAACGGCAGGCACGGTTCGATCATGCACTACAACCTGAATGCGGGGAAGATATGAGCCAGGAACCGCCGCTCTTTCAGAAGGCCCGTGCAGAGGTCCTTGCCTTCCATCGCTTCTTCGAGGAGTGGTATGATGCAGCGACCGCCGATAGCGTCGACTTTGCCCGTTGCGATCGCACTTTTGGCCAGTCCTTCCATATGATCCCGCCGACCGGGCGCCTGTTCAACCGCGCGGAGACCATCGAACTGATCCGCGCAAATCGCGCGGCCTATCGCGGCGACTTTACCATCGAAATCACCGATATCAGCGCCGGCTTCGAGACGGCGGATACGATCGTTCTGACCTATGTGGAAGCGCAGTGGCGCGCCGGCAAGCATAGCCGGCGCCAGGCAAGCGCTCTCTTCACCGCAAGTTCATCGGCACCCAACGGCGTCGAATGGCAGCATCTGCATGAAACCTGGCTGCAGATGCCGGACAACTGACAGGTTCGCAAAAAACGCAATGAAAATCGTTGACCGAACAAGGGGAACAAAGATGAAAAAGACGATATTTCAAATCACGACGGCCCTGGCTCTTCTGGCTGCGGCCAGTGCTGCCAATGCTGCCGACTGCAAGGTAACCGTCGGCCTGGTGATGGAACTCACCGGCCCGGCCGGCGAATACGGCCAGGCTGGCGCAAAATCCGTCGAGATGGCCTTCCGCGACATCAATGCCGCCGGCGGCGTGCATGGCTGCGATCTGGTGACGGATACGCGCGACAGCCAGAGCCAGGGCAATGTCGCCGTCGACGCGGCGACGCAGCTCGTGCAGGTCAAGAAGGTGCCAGCCATCATCGGCGGCATTATATCTTCCGTGACCATCCCGATCCTGACCTCGGTGACCGCGCCTGCCAAGATCGTACAGGTATCGCCCGCCGCCTCCTCGCCGACGCTGACGGCACTCGGCCGCGACGGCAAGACCAACGGCATCTTCTTCCGCACCATCACCTCGGATTCACTGCAGGGCATCGCCGCCGCCAAATATGCCATCGACAAGGGCTTCAAGAAGCTGGCGATCATCCACGTTAACAGCGACTTCGGCGTCAACATGGTCGCGGAATTCTCCAAGGCCTACAAGGCGCTCGGCGGTACGATCGTCTCCACCACGCCCTACAATGAGAAGCAGTCGAGCTACGCGTCGGAAGTCACCGCCGGCATGGCCGGCAGCCCTGACGGACTCTATCTGGTCAGCACGCCTGTAGATGGCGCAACGATCGCCCGCACCTGGATCTCCCAGGGTGGCCCGCAGAAATTCCTGCTCAATGACGGCATGAACAGCCCGGACTTCATCGATTCCGTCGGCGCCGACTATCTGAAGGATGCCTATGGCACGTCCTCGGGCACGACACCGACGCCGTCGACCGACTATTTCAACAAGAACTACAAGGATTTCTCGGGCATCGAGCCCTCCAATCCGGCCGCCGACCGCGCCTATGATGCCGGCGCCATCGTCGGACTTGCCCTCGCGATCACCGGCGACGACACGTCCAAGCTCAAGGATGCCATGTTCAAGGTCGTCGATCCGAAGGGAACGCCGATCTACGCCGGCAAGGAGGAATTCACCAAGGGCCTCGGCCTCATCAAGGATGGCAAGCCGATCCGCTACGAAGGCGTCATCGGACCGGTCTCCTTCGATCAGTATGGTGATATCACCGGTCCCTTCCGCCTTTGGAAGATCGTTGACGGCAAGGTGACGACCGACAGCCAAATGACGATGGAGGACGTCTCGGCGCTCAAGGACAAGATCAAGTAAGCCGGCGAAAGGTCATCGGCAAAACTGCGAGGTGCTCCAACCGGGCGCCTCGCCTGGAGAAAACCCTTGAGCAATCCCCTACAGCGGCTGACATATCGGGACAGCTACCAACGCGCGCTCGACGTCGTCGATTCCCATACCTGCGGCCAGCCGACACGCGTGATCCTTGCCGGACATGGGCTGGAAGCAGGCATGTCGCCGCTGGTGGCGCGCGACATGCTCCGCGATGAGCGGGATTGGGTCAGGACCGTCTCGGTCATGGAACTGCGCGGGCATCGCTCGATGTTCTCAATCGCGCTGATCCATCCGGATCGGCCCGGGGGAGAATTCGGCGTTGTCTTCATGGATGCCGCCGCCTATCCGGACATGTGCGGGCATGCGACGATAGGGACAGCAACGACATTGCTTGAGCTCGGTCTCGTGCAGGCCCCGACACCAGACTTTACCGGCATATTTGAATTCGGCCTGCAAACGCCGGGCGGGCGGGTTCCCCTACGCGCCCGGTTGGAAACAGGCCGATGCAAATCGGTCGCCTTTGTCTTCGCGGGGGCTTATTTTCTGAAGACGGTCGATCTCAACCTTCCCGACATCGGCGCGGTCGCGGTCGATCTCGCCTATGCCGGACAATGGTACGCTTTCCTGCCGGTCTCGGCCGCGCGGACGACCATCGATGTCGCAAAGATCAAGGCGCTCATCGCGGCGGCATCCGTCGTCAGAGCCGCCCTTGCCGAGCGACTTCCCGACCCGGATGGACGGGCAGAACCGATTATCGGCAATATCGTCTGGACAGATGCGCCGAACCATCCGCAGGCCCAGCATCGCAACGTGCCGATTTCGGCGGCCGGCTCCTTCGACCGCTCGCCGTGCGGCACGGCCACCTGCGCCCGCATGGCGACACTGGTCGCCAAGGGCGAACTCGGCTTTGGCGAGCGCTTCGTCAAGGAAGGCCTCGTCGGAACGATCTATCACGGTGTCGCAAGGCCCGACTCCGCAAAAGCGGAGCAGCCGACCATAGTGGCAGAGGTGGAGGGTACCGCCTGGATCACCGCAGCAAGCACCCTTCTTGTCGATCCGAGCGATCCGCTCGGCAACGGCTATCTAGCGTAGACTTTGGAAGAACGCTCGCCGATGTCCAGCCATATTGCTCGCCCCATCAACCCAACGCTGTGGACGCTGACGACAGGCCCGGCTCCTGACCTCGCTCACGATGTGCCTTCACGTTGCGACGTACTCGTGATCGGCGGCGGCTTCACGGGCCTGACGGCAGCACTCCATCTTGTCCGCGCCGGCCGCTCCGTCACCGTTCTCGAAGCGGGACAGCTCGGCGCCGGCGCAAGCGGCATGAATGCCGGCTTCGTCGTTCCCAACTTTGCGAAGGCCGACCCGGCCGCTGTCCGTCAGAAACTGCCTCGCGACGAGGCCGATGCTCTTCTATCGCTCGTCGGAGCGGGAGCCGACCAGGTTTATGCGACCATCGCCGAAGAAGAGATCGCCTGTGATGCCGCGCAAACCGGTTGGCTGCAGCCAGCCTATGGCGAAGACATGGCGGATGTCCTGCGACAGCGCGCTCGCGATTGGACGGAACTCGGTCGCCCCGTCGAATTCCTCCAGGCACGCGATATCCATGCCGAAACGGGAATGGACATCTATTCCGGCGGATTGATCGACCACTCCGGCGGCACCATTCATCCGCTGAACTATATTTACGGTCTTGCGCGCGCCGTGACGAGGCGTGGCGGCATCGTCCGCGAGAATAGCAAGGTCGACAGTATCGTCCGAAATGGCCGGGCTTGGCAGGTCGCTTTAGCGGATCGGGAAATCGAGGCAGACAGCGTTCTGCTCGCCACCAACGCCTTCACCGGCGGTGTCGCGGCGCGCATAGGACGCACCGGCGTGCCACTCAGGGTCTATCAGGTGGCGACCAAGCCGCTCGACACCGAGACCGTTGCCCGTATCGCGCCGCATCGGCGCCCGGTCGGCGACACGCGTTCCAACCTTTTCACCTACCGGCTGGATCGTGACAACAGGCTGATCAGTGGCGGCATGGCCATCAATCCGATAGGCGCCTTCGATCGGGTCGGTCGCGCCGTTGTCGACCGTCTTGTGTCCGAACTCCGCCTGCCGCGCCATCCGGGCGTCGAAGTCGTCTGGACCGGCATTGCCATCATGACGCCGGACTTCCTGCCGCGTCTTTATCGTTTCGGTGACGGCTTCTTCGGCGGCATCGGCTGCAACGGTCGGGGGATCGCCATGACGGCTCAGCTGGGTCATGTACTTGCCAGACTGGCACTTGGCGAAGCAGCGGAGTCCCTGCCGATCCCGCTTCAGCCCGCCCGCTCGCTACCTTTTCACAGTTTCACGCCGCTCGTCGCCTCACTTGCCCTGGCGCATGCCCGTTTTGACGACTGGCGGAGGGGCCGCCTGTGACCGGCAGGCGCACTTAACGCGCATGTGCGACATTGCTCCGAACGCAGTTATTATCTATCTATTCTATAGATAAAGAAAACACGAACCGGACCCCTTCACAAAAACGAAATGCCTTTCCTCGAAGCCCGGCTTTGAATGCTGCATCGTGGCGCCGATGAAACCGGAGTCGGCCTATGAACGCGCAATTGCACCATCTCAACTCGACGCATCCGCAGGCAACGTTGCTTGAGACTGAGCAGCAGGCGCTGGCCGTCGCTCGCGATCTTGCCGCGCGTTTTGCCTCCACGGCATCCGATCGCGACAGCGAAAGGCAGCTTCCCTTTGCCGAGATGGATGCGCTGTCGCAATCCGGACTGCTGGCGATCACGGTTCCGGAAGAGTATGGCGGACTGGATGTCTCGAATACCGTGCTGGCGGAGATCACCGCTATCCTCGCGCAGGCCGACGGCTCGATCGGCCAGATTCCGCAGAACCATTTCTATATCCTGGAAGCATTGCGCGTCGACGGCTCGGAGGAGCAGAAGCGTTACTTTTTCGGCCGCGTGCTGGCCGGCGACCGCTTCGGCAACGCCTTGTCGGAACGCGGCACGAAGACGGTCGGACATTATAATACCCGCATCACCCGCGACGGCCCGGGCTACCGCATCAATGGGCGCAAATTCTATTCGACAGGCGTTCTCTTTGCCGATTGGGTCACGGTCTTCGCGCTCGACGAGAACGACAAGCTGGTGATGGCCTTCGTACCGAAGGGCACCGAGGGCGTCGAGGTCATCGACGACTGGGACGGCTTCGGACAGCGTACGACCGGCAGCGGCACCACTGTACTCAACAATGTCTACGTCAATGCCGACTGTGCCGTTTTCCATCACAAAGGCTTCGAGCGGCCGACGACGATCGGCTCGGTTGGCCAGATCATCCATGCCGGCATCGATCTCGGCATTGCCAGAGCCGCATTCGCCGAAACGCTGGATTTCGTGAGAACCAAGTCGCGCCCCTGGATGGACAGTGGCGTCGAGCGCGCATCAGACGATCCGCTGACGATTGCCAGGATCGGACAGATCGCCATTCGATTGGAGGCCGCAACCGCAACTCTCGAGCGCGCCGGCAGAAAGGTCGACGCGGCGCAGGTCGAAACCACGGAAAAGAAGGTCGTGGAGGCAACGCTGGCGGTCGCGGCAGCCAAAGTGCTGACGACGGAAATCGCCATCGAGGCGACGAACACGCTGTTCGAGCTTGCCGGGACCGCATCGGTCAAACTGGACCTCAATCTCGACCGCCACTGGCGCAACGCCCGCACCCATACGCTGCACGACCCGGTCCGCTGGAAATACCACGTCGTCGGCAACTATCACCTGAACGACGTCATCCCGCCGAAGAACGGCGCGCTCTGACGAAGACACAAAGAAAAGCCCCGTAGCCAAGTCGGGCAACGGGCTTTTCGTTGTTCGGTTCATTCATGATCGGCTGTAAAGGCCACGCTTATTTCCGTGGCAGTGTTCGACCTTGGGCATCACCTTGCGCTTTGCGGCAGCGCACGAGCAGAGCTTGTCGGTTATGATCCGCTTAGGCGAACAGCCTTGTTTGTATAGGAGCCGATTCTGCAACCACTTCGCGGCTTTTGTGCCCCGGCGAATTTGCACAATCTCGCCGAGGACATAGCCCGCGGAAAACCGTGACGTTTACAGCCGATCGGACGAATGCGCATGCGCCGCGTCCCATCATCCAAATCGGCATTGCTGATATCGCCCGTGCAGCTCCTTAGTAAATCGCCCCCTCCTGCAAATGACCCCTTCCTGCCTTGCCAGACAAAGATTCTGGAAATATCAATGTTTCGACAGCGGAATGGAAATCTCCGCCGAATTCTGGCGGTCCGTGGTTCTTCCGCGTCTATCGCAAGGGATTCAAGATAGGCTATCGTGAGCCATGTCTTCGGACATGACTGGCTCATCAGCAGAAATTCGAAATCACGTATGAAATATCGTCCTGTCGTTCTCTCTATTTCTCTCGTTATTGCAGTCATCATCATAAGCTCATTCGCCAGCCGCTCTGCCTTGGGGCTGGTCGTTGAAGCCTGCGAGATCAACTCTACCCTGACGGGATCGCCATATCCGTGCCTCAAAGTAGTTCAGGCGCAGGATCCATTGTCCGCCTACGTCGTTCTTCGCGAGCCGGCTGACAAAGAGCGAACCATTCTTGCGCCGCTAGCCGATGTGCCCGGTATCGAGGACCCCCGCCTTCTGGCCGCGGGAGCGCCGAACTATTTTGACGCAGCGTGGAAAGAGCGAACAGCCGCAATAAGCCTGCGCGCAGGGAAGGCTTCGCCGCAGGATTTTGCGCTAGCGATAAACCCCGCCAGTTGGCGTACACAAGATCGTCTTCATGTACACATGGGATGCGAGACACCTCGCTTTCGCGCGTTGCTGAAGACCCATGCGGCAGAGATCGGAAGTGTCCGGTTTACAAACTTGAGAACCAATGCCGGTTGGTGGGCAACATTCCATGCGGCCGATGACCTCTCAAATTTGAACCCGTTGACGGCTGTCGCAGACGGTGTTGATGGAGCCCGCTCAAATATGGAAAACGTGGTCGTTGGCGTTTTTGGCTCCACGTTGCCGGACGGGCAGCATGGCTTCTATATTCTGGCGAGAATCATCGGAGCAAACAAATCCCACGGCGGGTCCGCGGAGGATATGATTGATCCTAAATGCCAACTCTAGGGCGGTCATGAGATCGCATGTTCCTAGCCGGCATGCCGCAGACTTCGCGCATGGATAAGGGCAACCTCGTATGCGCACACGGTGTGAACCGGTTCTGCACAACGACCCCGTTGAGATCCCCTGCAACAATTTGAAATCGACAGGAAAATCGGAACATAAACGGGGTCATGGGCGACGCCGGCATGATCGCCATTCTCTCCAAAAAATCGGAAAGAAAGCCATCATGTCCAGTCAAAACTCCTCACCCAAGATTATTCTTGTGACCGGCGGTAGCCGCGGTCTCGGCCGGAAAGCAGTCGCCGTAGGCTTGATACCGCTGACGTCGGTTCTTTCGACGCCTTCGCCGCCTCTCTGCGCGGCGAACTGGGCCAGCTCGGACACGAAACATACCTGAGGTGAATGCTTTCATCGCGTCGCAGAAAGCTCTCGGGCGCACCGGGGTACCCGATGATATCGGGCCTTTATCGCGGCATTGCTGTCCCCGTCTCATCACTGGATAGACGCCCCGGCTATCGAAGTGCCCGTGGCATGGATGCTCTAAGCCCCAGCGCTATATCCGCAACGGCAACAGAGAGCGTTTTCGCAAGCCTTTCGTTGAAAAGGCTTATGCCCTTCCTCCCAATCGTTGGGCACTAAACTGCCACAGCGTTGATGATGTAGACGCCCGCGACGACCGCAGTGTGTGGCAAAGTGGAATTGTCTAAACCACCATTGGAGATGGGCATCATGAGCGAAGTTCGTACGATCGGGTTGGATTTGGCCAAAAATGTATTTCAGGTCCACGGGGCTGATGAGACAGGTGCCGTCGTGTTTCGCAAGCAGTTGCGGCGTGGGCAGGTTTTGAAATTCTTTGGTGGCCTGCCACGGTGCCTGGTTGCGATGGAAGCCTGCGGAAGCTCTCATTTCTGGGCGCGTGAGCTAGGCCTTTTGGGGCACGAAGTCCGGATGATCCCCCCGGCCTACGTGAAGCCCTTTGTGAAACGGCAAAAGAACGACATGGCCGACGCTGAGGCGATCTGCGAGGCAGCGCAACGACCAACGATGCGCTTTGTTGCCGTGAAGAGCGAAGAGACACAAGCCGCAGCAGTGGTGTTGCGCACCCGCGATCTGCTGATCCGGCAGCGCACGCAGACCATCAATGCGCTGCGCGGCCACCTGGCGGAATTCGGCGAGGTGGCGCCGCAGGGTCTGAGCTACGGTCCGAAACTGATTGCGATTGTCGAGGATCCGCAAACGGCGCTTCCAGAAACTGCACGGACTGCTCTGCGGTTTCTGACAGCAAGCTTGTCGCAACTGAATGATCAGATTCGCGCTCTGGATGCACAGATTGTGCGCCGGGCTCGTGAAGATGAGACAGCACGCCGGTTGATGACAATTCCCGGAATTGGGCCGCTGATTGCCACCGCACTGGTGGCTCTGGCACCATCGCCGGAAACCTTCAAACGCGGGCGTGACTTTGCCGCATGGCTTGGGCTTGTGCCGCGACAACATTCGACGGGCGGCAAACAGCGGCTTGGCTCCACGACAAAGATGGGGGAGCGATCTCTGCGGCGGCTACTGATCATAGGGGCCAATAGCGAGCTTGTGTGGCGTACCCGCAAGGGAGCCGCATCAGGAACGTGGCTGGCCAAGATGCTGGCGCACAAACCGCCGATGCTGGTGAGGGTGGCGCTTGCCAACAAGATGGCGCGAATGGTTTGGGCTATCATGGGCAAGGGAGGAATATACAGAGCTCCGGTTGCTGCGGCCTAAAGCCAAGGTAACCGAGGGGACGTCGTAGCGAGAGAGGTCATGGGAAGTATGGCGCAACGGTCGTGAGACGGGGTCAGGAAAACCAGTGTGCACCAAAGTGCCTCAAGAGCACGCGGCGTTGATTTGGACCTGACCTGCGAACACCATACGGGCCCGCGGCATATGAGAAAGCCGCATTAAAGGCCGGACACATGTCAGCACCCGACAATGCGCAAATGCCGACTAAAGATTCCTCTTGCCAAACGGGCGTCTACACATGGTGCACGGATCCATTGCTGACCACAATTCAGTCTTTGATGGCGCCGATCATTTCGCCTTCGTCTTGCAGCGAACAGATTTCGGGCGGGCACAGGCCAACATACGATTGAGGACCTCCTTGTCATTGCAGCTGGCAGACGGTCTCCACATCAGTGCCCTCCGGCTGAGCGTTGTATGATCGGGAACTACCGGCACGAGATGTTGAGACAGAATCTCGATGTCTGAAATCGACTTGCTCAAGGCTGCCCGCAACTCATCAACCCTGCCTAGACGGGATAAAATTCTACTATTTCTATAGAAAAAGAATGACCTGTCTTTCTGCGACTGCGAGGTCGCGTTAGCATCCACACACGATCCGATGAGCCAAACATGGGGATAATCATATGCCGACCGAATTCATCAGCATCACGTTTCCGAACGCGTCGACCGAGATAAGTCCTCTCGAGAACCCCGCACTCGATCCGCAATATCTTGCGCGCTACGCCCGTTCGCTCGACGACTACGGCTTCAACTACACCCTCATCCCCTATGAAACCGCCTCTTTCGATCCTTTCACCATTGGTGCAACTGTCGCGGCGCACACGAAGAACATCAAGATCATCATCGCTCTTCGTCCGAATACTATCTATCCGACGGTTGCGGCAAAATCACTCGCGACGCTCGATCAACTCAGCGGCGGCCGCGTGGTTGTCCATTTCATTGCCGGCGGGAGCGATGAGGAACAGGCCAAGGAAGGCGATTTCCTCGACAAACATCAGCGCTATGAACGGCAGGAGGAGTATATCCGCATCCTGCGTCGCGCCTGGGGGGCGAGCGAACCTTTCGATTTCGATGGGCGGTATTATCAATTCAAGCAGTTTCATAGCCGAGTGCGTCCGGTCAACAGCACCATCCCGGTGTCAGTCGGCGGGTCCTCGGACGAGGCCTACCGCATCGGCGGCGAGCTTGCGGATATCTTCGGACTGTGGGGCGAACCGCTGGCGGAGACCAAGCAGCAAATCGATCGCGTCTACGCCGAAGCGGCACGGGCCGGACGTAAGGATCGCCCGAGGATCTGGGTCACCTTCCGTCCAATTATTGCGGAAACGGATGAGCTTGCCTGGGCCAAGGCTCATCGCACACTCGACTTGCTGAAGGAAAATCGTGCCAAAGGTCTTGGCAAGGTTCCGCCGACCGCCCCTTCCCCGCAGAATGTCGGCTCGCAGCGCCTTCTGGAAATTGCGTCCCGTGGCGATGTGCACGATCGGGCTCTCTGGTACCCGACGGTGACGGCGACGAATGCGCGCGGTGCGTCCACTGCCTTGGTCGGCTCGCCAAGAACGATCGCGGACTCGATCCTCGACTATGTCGATCTCGGCGCCGATCTGATTTCGATCCGCGGTTACGACAATCTGAACGATGCCATCGACTACGGCCGCTATGTCTTGCCACTCGTCAGGGCGGGTCTGGCGGAGCGAGAGGCGCCGCAGCAAGCGGTCGCCTGATCCGTCGTCACAGGCACCAACAAACACCACTCGGATTATGCCAGCGAAGATCAGCCATCGCGCGGTGAGCGCCGCGCGACGGCATTCCTCGCTGCTTCAAAGAGGCTGATGCAAAGTGTCTTATAGCACCATCGATCTGGCGGAAGTAACCAGCAAGCTTGCCGCCGCAGCACCCGCGGCGGACGCCTCGGGCGCCTTTCCCTGGCCCGGCATTGAAGCTGTTCATGCTGCCGGTCTTCTCGAAAGCACGGTGGCGACACGCTTCGGCGGGAAGGGCGCGAGCATTGCCGACGTTGGACGGATCCTTGCGGCGCTTGGCCGGGGTGATCCTTCCGTCGCCTTGATTAGTGCGATGACCATATTCACTCATCTCGGGCAGGCAGCAGCCAGCCGGTGGCCGGAGCCGCTTTACCGACGTTTGCTGGAAGACGCCCGGGATCGTCCCATCCTGTTGAACGCCGCGCGGGTAGAGCCTGACCTTGGCTCCCCCGCTCGCGGCGGACTTCCCGACACATTGGCACGCCGCACCGCCAGTGGGTGGGCGATCTCCGGTCGCAAACGTTTCGTCACGGGTGCTCTCGGCCTGACCCATTTCCTCGTCTGGGCTCGCACCGATGAAACACCGCAACGGGTCGGCACTTTCGTCGTTCCATCGAAACTTTCCGGCATCGAGGTGATCGAGAACTGGAAGAGCCTGGGAATGCGGGCCAGCGGCTCGCACGACGTAGAGTTCAAGGATGTCGAGGTGCCGCTCGAAGATGTCGTCGATCTGGTCGACGTCTCCATTGGCGCGCAGGACAATCGTGCCCATGCCGCCGCTTCCGTCGCGCTGACCGCCATATATCTCGGAACGGCAGAAGCTGCCCAGGAGGCGTTCATCCGCTTCGGTCACGAACGGATACCCGCCAATCTCGGCTTTCCGATTGCAAGAACGGACAGGTTCGTTTCTGCGGCCGGCGAGATCGACCTGCTCGTGGGCGGAGCAAGACAAATCCTGTTCAACGCGCTCGACCATTCACTGGATGAACCGGAAACTCTCATCAGGGCGCGCCTTCTTGCGGCGCGCAACATACGCGACGCGGTTCAACTTGCCGTTCGCACGCTTGGCAATCCCGGCCTCAACGGTGATCTGGGAATCGAGCGGCATTTCCGCGACGTCCAATCGGTTCTCGTGCACGCGCCCCAGGAAGACACCGCGGTTTCGATTCTCGGGCGCTCATCATGCGTCCTGTGGAACCGAAAAAACGAGGAGAAACAGCCCGTCTTCACCGAGGAAAAAACTCCCGATTCAATCTCCGGCTCCTCGCAAACCCAAAACACACGAGAACTCCTGAACGCCATTCCTGGAAGACAAGCATGACGCGCTACATCATCATCGGAGCAGGCGCTGTCGGTGCCAGCCTTGCCGCGCAGTTCGAGCTTTCGGGCCTCGACTATGCCCTTGTCGGCCGTGGTGCCCAGATAAGACATATCATCGATCATGGCCTTGCCTACCAGCGGCCCGCCGGGACGCGGCAGATCCGGTTGAAGGCCTTCGATACTGCCCAGCCACCATCGCTGCGGCAAGACGATATCCTGCTGCTGACGGTGAAATCGCAGGACGTTGCGGAAGCTCTTGCCTTCTGGGCCTGGCGGGCAATCGAATATTCGCAGGAGTTGACAGCATCCGATCTGCCAATCGTCACGTTTCAAAATGGCCTGGCAACGGAAGCAGCCGCTCTCAGACTTTTTCCGAACGTCTACGGCGCCAGCATCCTGACCCCTGCCCGGTTCACCGAGACCGGTCGGGTCGTGGTCGGCGGCGATCCGCAGGTGGCCGTCGTCACCATTGGCCGTTATCCGCATGGAACGGATGAGACGGCTGCCAAGCTCGTCGCAGACCTCGGCCGGTCCGACTACATTGCCGAGATGGCCAGTGATATTCAGCGATGGAAAGCGGCGAAGCTTCTTCACAATGTACGCAATGTGCTGGAGCTCTTCGACGGCGCCGAAGATGAGCGAGCAGCATTCAGTGCGGCCCTTGTCCAGGAGACCGAGACGGTTCTCAAGGCGGCGGGCCATACTTTCGCGTCACACTCGGAGCGTACAGTCAGCATAGCGCACTGGAAGATCGCCGAAAACTCCGGCATTCGGGCCGGCCAGCAGTCGACCTGGCAGAGTTTCACGCGCGGCGCGTCGAGCGAAGTCGACTTCCTAAACGGAGAGATCGTCCTTCTCGGACGCCTGCATGGGATAGTTACGCCCTATAACCGTGCCGCCCAGGAGATTGCCGGATCGGCGGCACGACAAGGTGGCTTCACGGCGCTCCTTCCTTTCGCTAATCTGCGCCGGCTTGCCGAGAACCACCTTTCTTTCTCCATCCTTACCCATTCGAGACCGAAAGCACATCAGACGGGTGGATCCCGGGGTTTTGCGTGAGAAGGCATCCGGACCAACACGATGAAAATATCCGAGCATATCCTGACCACCGCTGGCGCCCTCTTCTACAGGGAAGGCATCCGCGCCGTGGGCATAGACCGTATCGTCGACGAGGCCAACGTCGCCAAAGCGACCCTCTACAGACACTTTCCCTCCAAGGATCATCTTGTCGCAGCCTATCTCGAGGAGCGTCACGAGCGCGTACTCCTTCAGCTGAGAGAGGTGACCTCCACCGCCACGCTATTGCCGCGGGACCAGATTGCCCTGATTTTCGAGCGCCTGTTCGAAAAGGCCGATAGTCCCGAGTTCCGCGGTTGCGCATTTGCCTTGGCGGTCGCCGAACACGGCGATTCCGAGCGCGTCGTATCTGTCGCCCGCGAGCATAAGAATGCCGTGCGCAACATCTTCCGCGCCATCATGGCGGCTGCCAGGCGTTCGACGGAACAGAGTGCTGCCCACATGTCGTTGCTTTACGAAGGGGCGCTGGCGACAGTCGCCGTCGGCCGTGATCCCCAAGCCGTTCTCGTGGCGCGTGACTGCGCGCTGTCCGTCTTCGATATGGCTACCGGCCAATCTATTTCCTCTGGAGAGAAACCTTATGACCAAAACCATTGACTATTTTTTCGGGATCGGATCGCCGTGGTCGTACATAGGTCTCGATCCGTTTATCGATCTTGCGGCGCGGTTCGGCGCCAAGGTTCACCCCTACCTTATTCCGCTGATCGTCGAAAACGGAGCCATCTACTCGCGTGAACGGCCGGACGCGCGGCGCGCATATTGGGTGAAGGATCTCCAGCGCTGGGCCGCAATTCGCGGCAAAACACTCGACTTCACCAATCGATCGGCGCTCACTGACCCAACCCCTGCCGGCTTTCTTGTTTTGGCAGCCCAGCTCGAAGGGATGGATTGGGTCGCACTCACCCGGGCGCTGCAACGCGCATTCTGGAGCAACGGTGCGGATATCGGCAACGCCGATGTGCGAAAGGCAATTGCCAATGGTGCGGGGTTTGACGGTGCGGCGCTCGAAGCTCGCGCGGCATTTCCCGACATTTCCGAACTCTGGAGCAACAATCGCGAAGTTGCAAAGGAGGCGGGCGTCTTCGGCCTTCCGACCTTCCGCTATGAAGGCGAGCTCTATTGGGGGCAGGATAGCCTCCCCTTTCTGGAGCGCCATCTGTCGGGTGAAAAACTGGTGGCCTGACCGAAATCCTCCGGCCGTCTCCAAATCAAAAAGTCAGGGCGGGATGTCGCGCGAAAACCACGCACACCTTTCGGCATCCCGCCCTAGCGCCAGATCTCGATAGGGCCGGTTCGCTCGGAAAACTGCGCCGAACTCGATGAGGTCGGCACCATCAACAGGATGATGGCGCGGTATGTCCTGCCTGAGTGACATCGGTGGCCTGTTGAAACGCCTTGATAGCATGGAGCTTGCAGATGAATTCGTTTCAAACCCATAGCTCCCATTGGGGCGCCTTTTCGGGCCGCTACGAGGACGGGAAGCTCGAAATCCGCGCCCATCCGGCCGACCCGCATCCCTCCCCCTTGCTGGGCAATCTGCCGGCGGTCGCCCATAGCCCCGCGCGCATACGCCGTCCGGCCGTAAGACGCGGCTGGCTTGATGGCAAGAAAGGTAATGCCGAGGATCGCGGCGCGGATGAGTATATGGAAGTCAGCTGGCCACAAGCGCTTGACCTCGTTGCGAAGGAGCTTCGGCGCGTTTACGAAGACTTTGGAGCCCAGGCCATATTCGGCGGTTCCTACGGCTGGTCGAGCGCGGGACGCTTCCATCATGCACAGAGCCAGATCCATCGCTTCTTGAATGTGCTCGGCGGGTATGTGCGATCCGTCAATACTTACAGCTCCGGTGCTGCAATGGTCATCATTCCGCATGTCTTGGGGCCGTACGACCATTTCGACCGCAAGAGCGTCACCTGGGATGCCATCGAACGGAGCAGCGAGCTGATCGTCGCCTTCGGCGGAATGGCGCTGAAGAACACGGACGTGCATGGCGGCGGCATCAGCGCGCATATCGTACGCCAGACACTCAACGGTGCGCGGGCGCGCAGTGCGCGTTTTGTCCTCGTCAGCCCGTTGAGGGACGATTTTCCCGCTGAGCTGAATGCGCAGTGGCTGCCGATCGTACCAGGCACAGATGTCGCACTGATGCTCGGTATCGCGCATGCGCTCGTCGGTGAGGGATTGCACGACCGCGATTTTCTTGATCGCTACACGGTCGGTTACGAGCGTTTCGAGGATTATCTACTCGGCCGCGCCGATGGTGTCGAAAAGAGCCCGGAATGGGCTGCGGGCATCTGTGGCATCGGCGTCGACGATATCAAGAACCTCGCACGTGCCATGGCACACGCTAGGACGCTGATCACCGTCAGCCATTCTCTCCAGCGCGCCGACTATGGCGAGCAGCCTGTGTGGATGGGCATCGTGCTGGCCGCAATGCTCGGGCAGATCGGACTGGAGGGCGGCGGCTACGCCTATTCCCTCGGTGCGTTGGGCAATATCGGCAAGGCCCAGCTTGCCGTTCCACTGCCGACCCTAGGCCAGTTCAAAAATCCGGTGCCGGATTTCATTCCCGTCGCCCGTGTCGCCGACATGCTCCTCAATCCCGGCGACGAATTCAATTACAACGGCCATGCGATGCGCTATCCCGATATCCGCCTCGTCTATTGGGCAGGCGGCAACCCCTTTCATCACCATCAGGATCTCAACAGGCTGCGCGCGGCGTTCAAGAGACCAGAGACCATCATCGTGCATGAGACGGCCTGGACGTCCTCCGCGCGTCACGCGGATATCGTGCTGCCTGCGACCACCACGCTTGAGCGCGACGATATCGGCGCGGCGGACCGTGATCCTCTGATGATCGCGATGAAGAAGCTGATAGAGCCGGTTGGGGAAGCGCGAGACGATTATGAGATCTTCTCCGAGATAGCGCGCCGTCTCGGAAAATTCGAAGAGTTCACCGAAAACCGCACCAGCCGGGATTGGCTCGCCTTCCTGTTCGAGACCACACGCTCGGCGCTTGCAGCCGGTGGACACGAGGCTCCCGATTTCGAGGCGTTCTGGAAACGCGGAGAAATTCGCCTGCCGCTCAAGCCCGACGATGGCGGCCCGGCCCGCGCCTTTCGCAATGATCCGTCCGGATCCCCCCTGCAGACGCCATCCGGAAAGATCGAGATCTTTTCGCAGACGATCGAGGGCTTCGGATACGACGACTGCCGTGGCCATCCGCGATGGTATCCTCCCAGGGCGGAGACCAAGGCGGACGAGAGCTATCCTCTGCATCTGGTCTGCAACCAGCCACATTCGCGGCTACATAGCCAGTTGGACTATGGAGATTTCAGCCGTTCCACCAAAATCAAGGGTCGGGAGCCGGTTCGCATCAACCCCGCCGACGCGGTCGAGCGCGGTATCGCGGATGGCGGGATCGTAAGGTTGTTCAATGCTCGCGGTAGCTGCATCGCCGCAGCGGTGATAAGCGAGGACGTGCGTAAGGGGGTCATGCAGTTGGCGACAGGCGCATGGTTCGAGCCGGACGACCCGACCGCCGGCAACGCAATGTGCATTCACGGCAATCCGAACATCCTTACCCACGATGTTGGGACCTCGCAGTTGGCTCAGGGCTCGACCGGACAGCTTACAAGAGTGGAGGTCGAACGCTTCGTTGGCGAAGCGCCGCCGGTGCGGATATTCGACGAGCCCAAGGTACAAAACCGATCCCAATAGGATCAGTACCGAGACCCTGAACGCCAAGGAGGGTTTTGAACCCGCAGCACCCTCGCGGACACGCCCTGAAAAAAACCTGACCCTTGCGCATGCGAAAATCGGACAAAATAATCTATAAAATTAGTAGAAAAAGAACAACTGGTCTTTCTCCTTTAGGTCTGCCTGCATAGGCTCTGTTTCACGAATTCTCAGAACCCGACCATCAGGATCTCTCCATGACCGAACGCCTTTTTTCGTTGTCCCTCTCTCGGCGTCGTCTGCTGATCACCACTTCCGCCGTGGCAACCGGCGCTCTGGTGACGATGGCAGGCCTCACTCCGGCTCTAAGTGCCGGCGAGCCGACCAACGGCGGGGACATCACCTTCCTCATCGACTCATTGGGCGATACCTGGATCCCGAACAACAGTGCGATCTCCAGTTTTCAAGGCCACATCTGGGGACACGTGACCGACAAGCTTCTCTACGTCGACGCCGACGGCAATGTCAGCCCCTGGATCGCCGAGCGGTGGGAGCAGAACGACAGTGCTACCGAGTTCACCCTCCACCTCAAGACCGGCGTGACGTTCTCCGACGGTACCTCGCTCGATGCGTCGGCCGTCGTCGCCAACCTCGACATCTGGTATGCCGGCCGCAAGAACGAGGGGATCAACCCGATTGGTCTCTTCCCCAAAACCTACGACCATGCCGAGGCGGTTGACGCGACCACGGTGAAGGTCTTCTTCAAAAAGCCGACGCTCGGCTTCATTCCGACCCTCGGCTATCACGGCTCCATCCTGATCTCCCCCAAGACCATCGCACAGCCGGCCGCGCAGCAGGCTGACCTCAGCAAGACCTCCGGCAGCGGCCCTTACGTGGTCGATTCCTGGAAGGAAGGCGACTTCGTCAAGCTGGTCAAACGCAAGGATTACAACTGGGGTCCTGCGGCGGTCGGTCATACCGGTCCAGCCTATCTCGACACAATCACCTATAAGCTGGTGTCCGAGCCATCGCTGCGAGTCGCCGCTGTCCAGTCCGGCCAGGCGGACGTCGCCTACAACGCCTCGCCACAGGAGTTGGAGTCTCTCAAGGCAGAGGGCTTCACCATTGCGACGCCACGTTATCTTGGGTTCGTGAACGGCTGGGCGATCAACACCAAGCTTGCGCCATACGATGACGTGAAGGTACGCCAGGCCCTCCAGGCCGGCATCAATCGCCAGGAAATCATCGACACCGTCTACACGCCGGACTGGAAGCTTGCGACGTCCTTCATCCAGAGCAACGTGCCGGGAGCGACCGACCAAAGCAACCTGCTGGCCTATAACCCCGATAGAGCCGAAAAGCTCCTCGACGACGCGGGCTGGATAAAGGGTGCGGGCGGCATCCGCACCAAGAATGGCGAGCCGCTGTTGCTGACGCTGTATTCCAACCCCTACCTCGCAACATCCAAATCGGTCGACGAACTCATCGCCCAGCAACTCGGCAAGATTGGCTGGAAAGTCTCGATCCGTGCCTACGATGTCGTCACATTCGGCCAGAAGGTCAAATACGGCGGTCCGGCTGTACCGGCCTACGAGGTCACGCGCAGCTTCATCGACGCAGGCACCGTCGCCAGTATCCTGACAAACGCCAACAACGGCGAGAACTGGTTTGCGCTCGACGAGAGCGACAAGACGCTCAACGATCTGCGCGACAAGATCGCCAGCGCTGGTTCTACCGAAACCCGAAAGCCGCTCCTGGACGAGCTGCAGAAATACATCCTCGATCAGGGCTACTTCATCCCGCGCACACAGATCGTCCAGCGGATCTACGTTCAGTCTCCCGAGCTCAAAGGCGCGGTCTACAACGGCGTCGCCTACGCCAGCTACTACACGGCCACGAAAAGCGCGTAACCCGCAGTTCAACCGAGCAACGCAAGAAGGTGACCGGCAATGAGCAAAGCCTATCTAAACTACGGCGCAACGCGCCTCGTGCAGGCGATCGTCGTAATCCTGTTGGCTTATGTCTTCACCTTCGTCGTTGTCAGCATCCTGCCCGGCGACCCCATCACCAATGTCTTGAACAATCCTCAGAATGGGTTCACGCAAGAGGAGATCAAGGAGATTATCGCCGCTCAGGGTCTGGATAAGCCGATCCCGGTGCAGCTATGGACATCCTTTTCCGGCTTCGTGACCGGCGATCTGGGCCTGTCGATGCGGACCAATCGGCCTGTGACGACCCTGATCGCCGAGGTCCTCCCGTCGACGCTGGTCCTTGCTTCCGCAGGCCTCATCGTCGCGCTTCTGCTGGCGGCGGTGATCGCGTATGGCACACAGTTTGTTCCGAAACGGTTTGGCCAGGGCCTGCTGCGAGGCTTCCCGTCATTGTTCCTGTCAGTGCCAAACTTCGTGATCGGCCTGGTGCTGATCCACCTCTTCGGTTTCCAGCTTGGCGTCTTTCGCGTAATTGAGCCCAACAGCGTCTGGGCGACCCTTTTTGCGGCGATCGCCCTCGGTATCCCCATCTCCGCGCAGATCGTCGAAGTACTGATCGCGAACCTCGACCATGAGTCCGGGCAGGAATACGCCGCTGTCGCGCGGGGCCGTGGCCTCGGGCAAATGCGCCTGTTCGCCAAGCACCTGCTTAAGCCGTCCTCGCTCCCGGTCGTCACCGTCATCGCGCTGACTATCGGCGAACTGCTCGGGGGCTCGCTGATCACCGAGACGGTCTTTGGACGCACCGGTCTTGGCAGCTTGGTGCAGCGTTCGGTGAGCACTCAGGACCTGCCCGTCCTTCAGGCGGTCGTCTCGCTGGCAGCGGTGGTCTTCGTGATCGTCAACCTGATCGCCGACCTCGCCTACCCGCTGCTCGACCCGCGCGTAAAGCTCCTCGGCGCTCCCGAGCGTCGTCCAACCACGGCTGATGAAGGCTCCGTCAGCATTTCCAAGGCGGTGACATCATGACCCTCGCCTCTGCCTACTCGACCTCGCGTGTCACGGCGATCAGCCGGCTGACAACCCTCCGTATGCCGCCGGCCGTCGCGCTCTCTTTCGCAATCGTCGCGATCGTGATCGCCTGGTCGGTCGCCCCAAGCCTGTTCACGAGCTACGACCCGGTCAACGGCATTCCCGCCCAAAAGCTGCTCGGCCCCAGCGCAGCGCACTGGTTCGGCACCGATCACCTCGGTCGCGACCTCTTCACCCGTGTCGTCTATGGCACAGCCTCCTCGGTGGCGAGCGCGCTGATCGCCGTAGTCATCGGCGTTGTCGCTGGCGGCCTCATCGGCCTGCTGGCCGGCTTCTTCGGCGGGTGGGTGGACACCGTGTTCGCCCGCCTGGTCGACGTATTGCTTGCAATTCCAAAATTCCTGCTGGCCGTCATCGTCGTCACGGCCATCGGCTTCGACACCACGAACGCCGCTATCGCAACGGGCGTTTCGGCGGTGGCCCTCTTCGCCCGGGTGATGCGCTCCGAGGTCATCAAGACCCGGCAGGCGACGTTCGTCGAGTCTTCCTTTCTGCTGGGCGGGTCGCGCTGGCACATCCTGTGGCGCCACGTGCTGCCAAACGCATCGCGCTCGGTGCTGCCGCTGGCAGTGCTGCAGTTCGGCGACTCGATCCTGATAATCGCCAGTCTCGCTTTTCTCGGTTACGGCGACCCGCCGCCCGCCTCCGATTGGGGCCTGCTGATCTCGATCGGCAAGGACTACCTCAAATGGCCGTGGCTCGTTTACGCGCCCGCTTTTGTCACAATCGCGACCGTCCTCTCTGTAAACAGGATCAGCCGATGGCTCCGCAAGACAGACTGACTGAGCTTTTCACTCGCACTGACACCACCCGGTCGACGCCGCAGCGATCGGCCCCACTGCTCCGGATCGACGGGTTGTCGGTTTCCTACGGACCGCACCAAGTCGTCAGCGACGTCGGGTTTGAACTCGGCCGCGGCAAGAGCCTCGCTCTCATCGGCGAGTCGGGCTCGGGCAAATCGACGATTGCCCGAGCCGTGCTGCGACTGCTTCCCACCGGTGGGCGCGCTACCGGCCGCGTCGAGTTCGACGGCCAAGAGGTGCTGGGGCTCTCGGAGCGGCGTTTCCGGCCGTTGCGGGGACGTGCTATCGGGTTCGTCCCGCAAGACCCCGGCAACTCGCTCAACCCGGTGCGGACGATCGGCGTCCAGGCGATGGAGGCTGCCGCGCTCATCGACGAGCCCAATAAGACACTCCGCAAGGCGCTGATCTTGGAGACATTCGCTCAGGTTGGGCTCGACAATCCTCAGCGAGTTTATGACTCCTACCCGCATCAACTGTCCGGCGGCATGCTGCAGCGTGTGCTGATTGGCCTTGCAGTTCTTCCACGGCCGTTGCTGCTGGTCGCAGACGAGCCGACCTCCGCGCTCGACGTCACGATCCAGAAGCGCATCCTCGACTTGCTTTCCAAGTTGCAGCACGAGTTGGAAATCAGCCTGCTCCTCATCACCCACGATCTGGCGATCGCCTCAGAACGGGCGGACTCGCTGGTGGTGCTCAAGGACGGCGTCATCCAGGAAGCCGGCAACACCGCGGCCGTCTTCTCCTCGCCTGCTTCGGCATACGCGAAAAAGCTGCACGCCGACGTTCCGGCCCTCAACCCCGATCGCTATCGTGCACTGCGGGACCCCGCCTTCCGCTTCATCGGGGCCAAGGCTGACAAGGCGCCGAAGATCGAGGTCAGCGGCGTCACGAAGACCTTCACGGTCGACGGCAAGGTATTAACGGCCGTCGATGACGTGTCGTTTGCCGTCCAGGCTGGCACCACACACGCGCTTGTCGGCGAATCAGGTTCGGGCAAGACGACGGCAATCCGGCTGTTGCTTGGGCTCGAGCAAGCCGACATCGGAAACATCACCGTCGCCGGCGAACAGCTCAACGGTCGCTCGCACGAGTCGCTGCGCGCGGTGTGGCGCCACCTTCAGCTCGTCTACCAGAACCCGTTCACCTCACTGGACCCGACCTGGAAAGTCGAGCAACTGGTGGGCGAACCGCTCGACCGATTCAAGATTGGAACCCGCGAGGAGCGGGCCGCGCAGGTCCACGAAGCGTTGGCCAATGTCGGGCTCGGCGAGCACCTGCTTGCACGCAAGCCGGAAGCCTTGTCAGGTGGCCAACGCCAGCGCGTGGCCATCGCCCGGTCGCTGGTCCTCAAGCCGGATGTGATCGTGCTCGATGAGCCGACCTCGGCGCTCGACGTCAGCGTCCAGGCCGACATCGTCGAGGTGCTGCTTTCGCTGCAAGCCAAGCTTGGCCTGACCTATGTGTTCGTCTCCCACGATTTGGCCCTGGTGCGCCAACTCGCCCACACCGTCTCGGTGATGCAGCGCGGGCGTATCGTCGAACACGGGACCGTCACCGACATCTTCGAAAACCCCCAGCAGCCCTACACCCGGTCGCTGCTGGAGTCGATTCCGTCCGGCGCCGCTCGCATCGCCCGCGTGCCACACCCGCAACTCCGGCGGATCTTCAACGAGGAAAAAATCGCATGAACGTGATTGCGCCCGCCAGAACGCTGTCCACATCGTTCCGACCGAAGACGCGACTCGGTTTCAACACTCGGGTGTCCTTCAACGATGACGCCGGGCCGGCACAGGGGCTGCGCGACGGGATCGAGCTGTTCAAGGCCGCGGAGCGGTTGGGTTATCAGTCGGGCTGGGCCTACCAGCGACACTTCGACCACTACCTGTCTTCACCGCTTCCGTTCTTCGCCGCGGCCGGCCAGCACACCAAGCATATCACACTCGGCTCGGCTGTTATCCCGATGCGCTACCAGGACCCTATCCTGCTCGCCGAGGCCACTGGCACGACCGACCTGTTGATCGGTGGGCGCTTGGAGCTGGCCATCTCGACCGGCGCCAATGCGGCCTTCGACGCCGTCTTCGGTACAGTCGACACCGATGCCCGGACGGAGGCCAAGCGCCGCCAGTCGCGCTTCCTCGCCGCGATCGCGGGCGAGGTCCTCCACACCGTCGCCGGGGCGGGCCAGGGTGCCCCAGAGGGCGCCGAGCTGCGCGTGACGCCGCACAGCCCGACCCTGCGGTCTCGGATTCGGCAGGGCTCCGCCAGCCTGGGCTCCGCGGTGCAGGCTGCCGAGCTCGGGATCGGGCTCATCTCCGGAACCGTACAACACGACCACGCCGAGGGCGAGACCTTCGGAGAGTACCAGGCCCGCAGCATCGAGGCTTTCCGTTCCACCTGGCGCGAGACGTGGGGCACTGAGCCGCCGTCGGTCGCCGTCGCCGCCTCGATCCTGGTCGGCACCACTGCCGAGCTCCGGCAGAAGTACGCCGCCTACGACCTTGAGCGCCGCACCCAGGGAATCGCGGCGTCCCGTCCCAAGGGCGCGCTTGCGCCAGCCAATCAGCCGCCTGGGGCTCAGATTTCCCCGGTCTTCCATGGCTCCCCCGACGAGGTGCTTGAGGCGGTCCTCAACGACCCCGGCCTCGCCGCCGCAGACGAGATTGTGCTCTTCCTTCCGCCCGCCTTCGGTCTCGCCGAGAACGTACGGCTGCTGACCGACCTCGTGAAGACGGTGGCCCCGAGCCTGGGCTGGACGCCTGCCGCGTGACCACGCATAACCCTATGCCTTGACGGGTTCGCTATCTCGCCTTCAACGCGTTGCCCGCAACTCTTTGTGGCGGCTGGCGGGGCATCCGGCATCGGCCGATCACGGCAAGCGCTATCGCTGCGGCGGCACCCGATGCATCACTGTTTTCCTCGGGCCGTTCCCTTGCAGCGTGTCCTGACCTGACACCGCGCTCGCATAGCAGTGGCGGCAAGGAGACGCTTGTCGGCATCAGCGGGGCGACAGCTATACTCGGCGCCTACTCGTTGTCGGGGCCACGGCGGTGATCCGTCGAGCAAGACAGGATAATGCCCATTTAATGTGAGATTCTCTTCATCGCGAATCTCAAATTGCCTGCCAAACGAAATCCAAACGGTCGCATTCTTACGTCCAAGTGCCACGCGACGTCAGGTCTTCCAATCAACGGATCGCAACAGGCGAACCTGTCAAAAGCCTGTCATAGGACGATGAAAGCGGTCCGCTGAAGAGGTGTGATCGCGCATTTCGCCGCAATTGCTCCCCTAGATGTCAGGGCTCTTGAGAGCTGCAGTTTGGTCGTTGCCGTCAATCATCCGGTTCCGGCCAAAAGTACCCCCATTTGGAAATCAACAAAAAACGAGCGTCATGACAAAATCGCAAAAATCATTCTCCAAGCTGAATCGTTACATCTGTGCCGGACTTGTTCTCGCCGTACTGGCGGTGCCGGCCGTTGCCGCTTCACTTAAGAGTATCATGGGCAGCATGGGCGATAACACGACTTCGGCCAAGGCGGTCCTTGCCAACTTCGACGGCAAAGCCGCCGAGCAGGTCCTGCGGCGCTACGCGGCGGATGCCGAGGCCGCCGACGCCATGTTTGCCAACCAGGGCAGCGCCAAGGAGAAGGATCTCCATGCCCGCTTCAGCAAGATGGCCATGATTGCCAACACCGCGAGCCAGCAGGCGCAAGATAAAGGCTCGTTCCGCAAGGCATTCGCGGCGGTGGCAACCGAGTGCAAGTCCTGCCACGCGACTTACAAATAGCCGCTGCAAATTTCTCCGAACAGGACCCTCCGTATGAGCGAACAAAGATCAGCCTATAAACCTTACTCCCAGCCACCCGCCGAACATAGCGGCAAGACTTCATCCGCCAAGAGTGATGTCGTTCGTGCGTGGGACCTTCCGACGCGTCTGTTCAAATGGTCGCTCGTCGCTTTAATCCTGGTGGCCTGGGTCTCGAGCGGTTTCAACGATCCGGATATGACCGTTCACAAGGCGGCCGGTTACGGCGTTCTCGTGCTGGTGGTCTACCGCGCCCTTTGGGGTATTTTCGGGAGTTCAACGGCTCGTTTTTCCGGTTTCGTGCGTTCTCCCGCCGCCGTATGGACTTACCTGAAGGCACTGCGGCTAAACCGTGCGGGGCGCTATCTCGGCCACAATCCCGCGGGTGGTCTGATGGTTATCGGTCTCATCGTCGTTTGCGGTGTGCAAGTTCTGCTTGGGATGTTCTCCAGCGACGGAGTGACCGCTTCAGGGCCATTTGCTGGACTGGTGGGTGATACGGTTTCCAGTTGGGCTGCTTCGATCCATGCTGCGTGGTTCTATTTCGCCATCCTTGCCTTGGCCGGGCTGCATATCGTTGCGAACTTCTACTACCAGTTCGTCAAGCGTGAAAACCTCATCGGCGCCATGATCACCGGCCGCAAAAGGCGCGAAGCCTATGTCGATCATAAGGAAGCGACGGGTGGATCTCTGCCCGTAGCGGCTGTCTGTCTTCTGACAGCCTTTGGCCTGGTTTATGGCACAGTGACGCTGTTTGGCGGCAGTTTCTTCGCCTCAATCTAGGATTTTGGCTGGTCAAACAGGAGGGTCGTGGCGGTGCGACGGCCAGGATCCACCTCAATCTCCATCCGCCCGCCATGCAGCGCCATGATGCGGCGCACGATCTCAAGGCCGATACCCATATGGTCGGCCTTGAGATCGCCAAACGGGGGCTCGGCTGGTGCGTCAAAAACACCAGCATCATCCTTGACCGTCAGACGCGGGCCAGGACCTGCGACGACTTCGATGGTGGTGCCATCAGGGGTATGTTTGGTGGCGTTTTCGATAAGGTTGCGCAGCGCGTCGGCAAGCAGCGGCGCATGGCCTTCGATTGAGCTCGCGCCTAAATTGCTATAGGCGATGGTATGATCGCGGTCGTAGACCAGGGGGGCGATATCGGCGACCACCCAATCGGCTAGCTTTGCCAGGTCGACCTGCTGAAACACCGCACGGTCAGCGCTTTCGAGCCGCCCTAGCGCCGTGATCTGACCGACAAAATCTGCCAGTGCATCCAGATCGGCTTCGATTTTTCGGGCTCGCGGATGTTCGATATTGCCAAGCTCCAGCTTCATCATCGCCAGCGGCGTGCGGATTTCATGCGCAACAGCCGTGGTGAACAGACGCTGCGACTTCATGAGCGCACCAATGCGCGCAAGGCTCCGGTTCACGGCAGCAGCAAGATCGGCAATTTCGCGCGGCATGCTGGTCTGGTTGATCAGATGGCTGGGGTCGAGTGGATCGAGATGGCCGGCCTCTTGCGCCGCTTTTGCAACGGGGCGCAGAGCCTGGCGGATTGACAATAAGGTGCCACCGAGAACGAAAAACAGCATGATCGCCATCGGGGTGGCGAGATGATCCGCAAACTCACGCCCGATCACCGCCCACATGATGCCATCGCTGTCGTGCAGGATCGCGATCTCGACAAAAATCTTGTCTCCATGGATTTCATAGGTCTTGCCGCCGGCGACGGCGAGCGGTTTGCCGTCGCTCAGCATACGAGACCAGAGGTCCGGCGGATTGACCTCCTGCGGCAGAAGGTGATTGTCGCAGCGCGCATCGCAGTTTGTATAGAGAATCTGACCGGAGGGTGTGCGGATACGGGTGATATAGAAACCACCCCGAATGCCGTAGCGGTGGAGGTCATGCGGCAGCTTGTAGGGCGCCTCGTCATGGCGGCGTTCGAAACCCTTCGACAGCTCTGCGGTTTCACGTTCGATCATCAACGTCGCCAACTGCTTGTTGTCGAAATAATAATCGGCAAAGACGAGTGCGGCCTGGATCGCCATGGCGAGCGCCGCAAAAAGCGCAATGCGCAGCGTGATGATGCGGATCAGCGTGGGCGGCCGGACAGACCGATCAACCATCTTGCCGCTTTTCCCGCAGCAAATAGCCGATGCCACGTATCGTTTCGATGCTGATGGGCAAATCGAACGGGGCGAGGCGGCGGCGCAAGCGCGAAATCGCCAGTTCCACGGCATTGGTCGAGATGTCGTCGCCAAATTCGGAGAGCTTACTTTCGATTATTTGCTTAGGAGTGACCCGACCGGCGTTTCGAAGCAGCAGTTCCAAAACGGACCGTTCGCGCGGTGCGACTGCGAGCGGTTCGCCACCTGCCGCCACGACACCATTTGTGGGATCGAAAGATAGGCCGCCGACGACAATGGATTCAATGTAGTGCGGCGCTCTGCGGCGCAGAAGGGCGCGGCAGCGCGCGAGCAATTCGATGTGATTGAACGGTTTGACGAGATAGTCATCGGCGCCGCCATCGAGGGCCGCCACGCGATCTTCTATCGAACTGCGCGCGGTGACGACGAGGATGGGCGGGATAAAGCCGTCGCGGCGTAGTTCCCGTATGAGATCCAAACCGTCGCCATCTGGTAAGCCCAAGTCCACCAACAGCAGGTCATAGCTGACAGTTTGTGTTGCAAGGAGTGCGGCGCCAACCGTTGCCGCACTATCCAGGCGCCAACCGGCTCGATGGACGCTTTCGGCCAGCAAATCGCGTAGACGCGCACTATCCTCGACTAGTAACAAGCGCATACGCACCTCGATCTGCAATCATAGTGGTCACGCACCGCAACAACACATTGTCAGCACTACTTCCCGCTGGACTAGCGTTCAATCGAGACTGGTGAACCATACGATTTGAACGAGATTTTGCAAGAACACCTAATGCGGATCGGACCCTGCGCGGCGGAAGCTGTTCGCTACCCCGCTTCCCGTTCGCGCACATGAATGCATCCCGATCTACGCTTGGCACGCCGCGCGATATCGCAATATGGACGCTTGACTGGCCGCCTTCCGGCAGGTCTCCGCGACCGACGCACCTTCATCCACTTGGCTCAGGATGAAGGCCTTTTGAGTGTCCGAAATCTGTGATGCCTCCGTCGTCTTCCGTTCCCTCCAATCCCTCGCGTTCGCGGTATTCCGCTTTTCTTGCATAAATCTAATGTCCAACAACCTGATTATCCATCTCCCGCTCGGTAAATATATGCAGCATCGCAACGACGAGGAATTCAAAGATGAAGGGATTTCTGGGTATTGGCTCCGGCCCAGGCATGGGTTTCGCAACCGCCGAGGGGTTTGCCAAAGAGGGCTTCCAGAGCCGGCTCGCTGCTCTCTCTTTCACTGCTGTCGGCATCGAAATGACAGCCGCCGTTGATGCCGCGGTTGTGTTCAACGTGGAGATAGACATGGATTATCGCAAAGTCGGCCCGAGCGGCACGATCGTCACCGCCTATTGTCTCGGTACGATGAAGGCGCTGATCCGGTCGGTGGATGAGGCATGACGGGACCGGATGCGAATGCGCGGGTCTACCTCGCCTGCGGCGTGACGGCTGCTGGGCTTCGCTTGCGATGACTCGCATTTTTCCGCTTCGGCCACCCTGCAACGGAGTGTCCAGCGCGGCTCAAGATAGCTCGTGCCGAATTTGTCAGAACTGGCGGCTCATGTTTCTAATATTGGTCGCGTTGCCGAGCGCGCTGTTCCAGGGCAGCTTCAAACGCTCGAAATAACTTCTTCATCACCTGCCCTTTGTAGGGAAACAGCTCCGCCGAATCCATGCAGTGGACGTACATCCCAACATCGGCCTCGAACACCAGCAAGCGGCCGTCGGGCAATTCGGCGCAGTCGATGGCAAAATAGTCCAGTCCGAAACACCGGCCGAGCTCGGCGAAGGCGCTTGCGTGGCGGATAGCGAAGTCCTCGTCGAACCTCGTCATCCAGGCGGCTTCCTCAGCGCGCCTGTCCTCGAAATGCGACATGCCGGCGTTCTGGTAATGCACCATCCAATGCTCGGAGACAGCCATATGGCTGGCATAGGCATTGCCGTCGATAAAGACTATGCGCTGCTTGCGGAACTTGCCGTCCTCGCTACTGTAATCGATGAATGAAGCAATATAAAATAACGGGTCGGGATGCGCTTCCAAGAAGCCGAGCAACTGCCCGGGGTCAACGATCTTTTCCATGCCGTGGCCGGCATGGGTGTCGAGCGGGCGGACGATGAAAGGGTAGCTGGCGATACCGGCGGCAGCCTCCAGGCCCAACACACCGTTGGCGATGTCCTGAAGCACGTTTCTGGGAATTCGCATAATGGGTGGCGTCACGACGGCAACTCCTTCCCGGAGTGATTCGGCGACGCCGTCGCGAGACAAGCCCATGACAACGCGCGGCGCATTGTTCATTATTGGGCCGCGCCAGTCCCGCAGCAATCTTTCAAGATTGAGTAGCACAGGCAGATTGTCGGTCGATTCGGCAACGGCAACAAAGGCGATGTCATGATTCGGGATGTCGTCGAGGTTGGCCGTATCGGCATCGACATAGTGAAGTAGGACGTTGGCGTTTGATTCTTCCAGCAGGAGCTCGATCGGCGCGTTAGCCGTGAAGTCGCCTTTTGCAACGAAGACGAGGACGTTAAGGCCGCTGCCACGGCCGAATGTTAGCCGGTAGGTCTTCGAAAGCCGAAGCGCAGCCCTTTGGGCGATCGCGGCCTCGCTTTTTTGGCCTACCGAATTCATAATGATCGACAGGTCAAACAAAGCTGCTGCATCGGAATGATCGGCCATCACCCGGGCAAGGAGGTCGTTCCACAGGGGCATGATGTCACGACCCTCGTAGATCGAGCGGATAATTTTTGCCTTGCCAATGATGTCGACCGCGCCTGGCGTTCTTGAGTCAGGCGTCGGCTCGTTCGGCAAGATTTCCATCATTCGCTTTAGCTCGCGGGAAATATTCTCCCGTCTATCCTATTGGCAAATCTCATAAACGCGCTGGTTCCTTGTGAGCATAACCAACTGAAAGTCATGGCTATCACCCTTCACTGACGGGACACTGAACTCGGACCAGCTCTTCACGTTTCTGAAACCTGGTCTGCCCCTGAAAAGCGATCCTTTTTGAGGTATGGCTTATGGGCCTCAGGAGCGCATTGAAATGGCAGCGACATAAAGCGGAAGAGATCGTCACGAAGCTCCGTCGGCTCCATGCACTATGATCTGGGCTATATCGATTTGGGCCAGAGGACCTTGCAAACCATCGACAACTCGACGCAGGTCGATACGCGCCGTTCGGTTCACCAGACGACGGGATGGGATTGGCCTGTGTTGACGTTGACAAGTCCTGACGGCACCTCATCGCTCGGCGCGACGAATACCCAGCGCCAGGGCAGGCAAGTCAGGGTGGCGAATATCAGCGTTTCCGGAAAACCCGGTTTCCAGATCTTGGTAACGGAAGGCTCGTACATCCATTCGATCTTTTCCGCGGCTGAGTATAGCTGCTGCATTTCTCGATCAAGTTCCTCGGCCGGGCGCGCCGTCATCAGGCCGCCTATCTCATAGCGGACCTCTGCTACAATCTCGCCCCGATGCACCAGCACCCATCCGCCGGCGATTTCCTGCAGGCGATTTACGGCCATCGCCATAGCACGGTCGGAGGAGCCCACCGTCCAGACATTGTGTGAATCATGGGCGACGGAGCAGGCAAGCGCAGTGTCCGGATCCGCCGGACCGCAGCCCAGCCAGAACATCGATGCGAGCTTTCCGTTGCCGCTATAGCGGTCGATGATTGCGAATTTCGTAATCTTCCGCGCCGTGTCCCGCTGGACCTCACCGTTTTCAACCTTCAGTTCCGTGCTCAGAAAATCCTGATTCCAGTGAAAGGGGCGCAGGAGGGCGGCTTGTACGCTGTGGCGGTCGCTGGGAGCCCGCACGGCAAAATCCGCCGCAGTCAGGGGGCGTCCGATGTTCAGCGTTTCGCTCGCCCATTCCGGCCAGGAGATGTCGGGTTGCGGTCCGAGATATTGCTTGCCTTCGGAAACGAGCAAGCCGTCTGCGTAAACGACTGAGATGGAAACGGACCCCACATCGTCGAGCAGCACGAGATCCGCGTAGCGGCCTGGTGTAATACTGCCCACCCATGCGTCGATGCGCATATGTCTGGCCGGGTTGAGCGTGACGCATTGAATGGCGGTTTCGGGCGGGACGCCGTGCTCGATCGCGGACCGAAGATTGTAGTCGCTTGCACCTATTCTCAGTGTTTCCGAGGCGCTGCGGTCATCCGTGGTAAAGGCGATATTGGACCAATCGGGAAGGCTGCGCTCAAGGAAGCCCGGCAAGACCTCGGGGAAATTATAGGGGCGGATCTCGATGAAGATGCCACGGTTTATTTTCTCCCACCCGTCCTCGAAACTCCAGATCTCGTGGTCGGAAGAGATGCCGGACGCGGCGAAGGCGCTTGTTTCATGCGCCTCGACAAGACCTGCACCATGCCCCTCGACAACGCCGCGCTGTTCGACAGTTGCGCGGATCATTCCCCATATCCGCTCATAGGCGGGGTTTTGCGGATCCCAGACCGCCGGCCAATCCATGACCTCGTCGAGACTGACCACGGACAGGTCTTCCGTCAGGAAACCGCGCTGCTCCTCATAGCCGTAATGGCCGCCGGTGCTCTCCCATCCGCTCGGAGGCACTGCGGAGCCGGGCTGGATGAAGACCTTGTGTGGTACGCCATGGCTGCGGGCCGTCTTCCAGAAGGCCGTATTGTTGAGGCCGTCGACATTTGCGAATTCGTGGCTCGCCTCGCATGTCCAGGTGTTGCCTCTCGGCAGGACAAGGGCTGCCTCATATTCGGGCGTCAGGTGCGTGCTTTCGATGTGCTTGTGCACTTCGCCGAAGCCGGGAACGGCCGACAGGTCCGGATAGTGTACTCGGCCGGCAACCTCTCCCTTGTATTGGCCGGCAGGGCCGACCCAGGCGATGCGCCGTCCCTTGACGACGATCTCCTGGTCAAGAGCCCACATGCGCGTATGAACATTCAGCAGGCGGCCCACGCGGATCGCCAGATCCGCCGGTCTTTTGCCCAAGGCCACGAGGACGAGATCCTGGCGGATGGCGATATCGTCCTTTGCGCTGAGTATGAGGTCGTTTGGAAGGCTCATCGTGCGCGCTCCTTAAAAAGCCCGATGGGCGATAATGATGTAGATGATGAAGATGACATCGAGGGTTACGAGCATCGCGGTGAGTTTCTGCCACTGACGCGTCGCCAGAACGATCAGCGAGTAGACGAAGCAACCGATCGCCAATCCCATCATCAGATCGGTGGTTACGACCGTGATCAGGAGGATCAGGATAGGCGGAATGGCATTCTCCGGCCGCGACGTGTCCAGGTCGCGAATGCCTTCCATCATCAGAACGCCGACCATCACCAGGGCCGGAGCCGTTGCCTGGGCCGGAATGATGCCGATGAGCGGCCAGAAGAACAGCGAGACGCCGAAGAGAACTGCGACGACGATGCCGGTCAGGCCGGTACGGCCACCTGCTTCGACGCCCGCCGCCGATTCCACGTAAGCCACGACGGTCGACGTGCCTAAAGCAGCACCGATAATCGATGCAAAGCCGTCAGCGGCGTAGGCCTGCCGGGCGCTCGGAATGTTGCCGTCCTCATCCATGATCTTGCCGCGGCGCGTCACACCGATCAGCGTGGCTGTCGCGGAGAAGAAATCGGATATGAAGAAGTAGAGCGTGATCGGCAGAACGAGCCAGAAGTGCGTGAAAAACTCATGGAAATCGAAGGCGAAGAAGAGCTCTTTCGGGATGATCGGAAAATCGATGATGCGATCAGGAAAGGCGGTCAGTGGCGCTCCATGCGCTGTGATGAACAGGCCGATCACACTCAGAGCGGCGATAGAGATCAGGAAGGCGGCCGGTATCCGCAATGCGAGCAGCATCGGCGTCGCCAGCACGCCGACGAGCGACAGCATGACGGCCGGTTCGGCGATATTGCCGAAGGAAAGACGGTCGTGGGCCAGAGACACCAAGCCGGCGTTTTTGAGGCCGAGATAGGCGATGAAAAGACCGAGGCCGCATTGTATGCCCAGCCGGATCGGCTCGGGAAAACCGCGGACAATCCGCTCGCGCCATCGGGTGAGCGACAGGATCGTAAACAGGATTCCGCCGATCAGGACCATGGTGAAGGCGGTCTGGTAGGATACTCCCATCTGCAGCACGACAACTTGTGCGAAGATCACGTTGGATCCCATACCCGGAGCGAGCGCGATCGGCAGATTGGCCCAAAGCGCCATGATCAAGGTTCCCACCATCGAAGCGAGGGCCGTGGCGATGATGAGCGAATGCATATTCATGCCCGCGGCCGACAGGATCGCCGGATTGACCACGATGATGTAGCTCATCGCGCCGAAGGTCGTGAGACCGGCTACGACCTCGCGCGATATCGACGAATTCCGCTCCTCGATGCGAAAATATCGATTGAGGGCCGATAGTTTTGAGCCCTCCTGATCCGAAAAAACATTGCCTGTCATCGCCTATCGTTCCCCTGCTTTTGACGTCGCGTTGGCAGCTTCTTGCTGTCTATCGAGCGCGATGAAACTGGATATCGTCATGAAAAGGCGGGCGCCATGACTGCGGCTTCGTGAAGTTGATTGGAACTCAGGAAGATATGCGCATTCGGACACCCGAGAGGCTTCGGTCGCTGCATAGGGATTACTTTTGGGCTTGGCACGAATGCCCTAACCGCAGTGAGACAGGCGGGTCAGCGTTCACATAGAATGCGATGAGTTAGGCACGAATATTGCTTGTTATCGACATGGAACGCCGTCGTAAACTGGCAAAGGCCGAGGTTCTCACACCAACCCGCAGCCGACCGAGTGCAATTGGGTTCTACGCATCGGATGCGGGCTGTTCTGGAGGAAGGATCGAGTTATGGAGATTTTAAGTCGAGACTATAATTTTCACTTTCATAAGGCGACAAGCGACAACAATCCTGCCGGCACCTATTTCGGCGAACCACGTGTCGAGGTGTCGCTCATTATGAAGGGGGTCGGTGCGGTTCATCGTCGACGGCCGTGTGCGTGTTGTGCATGCGCCCTGCGCCACATTGCAGGCATATCACGTCGATCTCCACGCGCTATCGAACACCGACCAAAAGGTTCAGACAATGTGGTGCCACTTCTCCCCGGATGCGCTGTCGGAGGACGACTGGTCGGTACTGGAAAATTTGCCGGCCGCCCAGCCGATTCCTCCCTTGATGCCATCGCTCTTCGCCGGCGCTCTCTCCTTGCAGCAGGAATCCGGTTCCCCGCCCGAGCATGATGTCACCAACCACATGCGCAATTCGCTCGGCCGGACGATCCTCGCGGAATATATCCGAGGCACCCAGCTTGCGGGGCGAACGAGGCCATTGCCGAAGGCGGTTATCGTGGCAAAAAAGGCGCTCGACAGTGAATATTCACGATCGTGGACGGTTGCAAAGCTCGCGAGCCTCGCCGGGACAAACGCGAACTACCTCATTCATCTTTTCAAGACCTATCTCGGCGTGCCGCCGATGCATTATTTGTGGGAGAGAAGACTGGATGCGGGTATCCACATGCTGCAGTCCACCAGCCTGACAATCGACGAGATATCCCATCGCTGCGGATTCCGGAGCCCGGCGCATTTTTCACGACGGGTCAAGGACAGGAACGGCGCTCCACCAAGCCGTTTCCGATAGTGGTGGCATTCTCTTGCATTCGGCTTTCTGCAAGCAACAGCTTGCGACAAGGCATGGGCGGCTCAGCTATCCGGCGCCGCGAGGGGACACAGGGAGAAGGATGTCGCTAGCGGATCACCCTATTGCCGCGGCGTCGCCGCCGGCTTCACGCGCGGCTCCCTTGGCATATGCAAATTCACCCCGGCGCCCGGCGGATCGCATGCTCCGGGCGTGACATCGTTGTCGACGGCGGGGCGTGCCGATGGCCGCTGCTTCCCGTCAGGACGTCGCCTCGACCGGAATACCGATGCCGACAAGCGCCTCGCCGGCGTTCACAGCCAGGGTGGTGAGTTGGTAAAGGACTTCGCCTGGCTTTTCGGCCACGATTGTCGCCAGCACGGTCCCGAACACGTCGCGAATTTCGCCGAGTCTGTCGCCGATGGCGATTGGATCGGACAGGCGTTTCGCGCTGTACCAAAGGCCGGACACGGGTGCGAGCGGCACGCTCATCGTCATGAGCCGCGGGGCAATGACTGGGTTGGTGGCGCCTTCGGTCATGTGCATGTGATGCATAATGCGCCCGATTCCGTCCATCATGGCGGTAACGCTGGCCTCGTCCCAAAGACCGTTGCAGCCGATCTCGACAAGCACGCTCGGTATACCAAGCGCGCCGGCCGCGCTGATCGTGTTGCTCTTCGATTGCGATCCAACCGAAATCGGCAAGCCGAAGGCAGCGGCCAGCGCTTCGGACGGCGCGTGGCCGCCGGGATAGATCGTGAAAGGCGTCAGGCTCTCGCTCATGTCACCGCCGTGCAGGTCGAGATAGGCGTCCGCCTTCGGGAATACCTCGGTCACGAGCCAGTGTGCAAGCCGCTGGCCCGCGCTGCCGTCCGGCTGTCCGGGAAACATGCGGTTCAGGTTGTTGCCGTCTTCCGGCATCACGTAGATGCTGCGCGCCCGGAACCCCGTGACATTGAGAATCGGGAGAACAAGAAGGGTCCCGCAGAGCTTCTGCGGGTCCGTATGCATCAGACGGACAGCAGCCTCGATTGAACAATATTCCGAAGCGTGCACGCCTGCAGTGACGATGAGGCACGGTCCCGGCTTAGCCCCTTCAACAAGGCCGAAGGGAATCTCGATCTCGGGTATCGGACGCAGGAATCCCTGCTCGATGCGTGGGCGCCCGGTCTTAAGTTCAGGTAGGTTTTGCATGCTGGTCTCCTAGCTGGCGGATATGCAGAAATCGATGAGGTGACGGCAGCCTGACAGCGATAGCGGCGGCCCGGGCAAAATTCTCCGCGGCGGCAGCGGCTTGAAGGAATTTGTCATCCTGGAAGGGCTCTCATTTGTTATAGTTTTATATAACGATTATGTATCAATTGCTGATCTGTCAACGCACGCGACCAAAGAAACATAACGCATGCATGCTGTGTTTCTGGACGATTCGTCATTGACGAGCCTAATATTGTTCTATTACTGTGTAACAATGAAAACGCAGAATCCAATCCGCCTCGTGCTCGACCGCGCCCTGCCGGTGCCCCTCGGCGTCCAATTGCGGGGCTTGATTCAATGGGGAATTTCGTCTGGCGACCTGAAACCGGGCGACCGCCTTCCGTCCGTCCGCGATCTGGCGGACGAGACCGGCGTGGCGCCGATGACGATCGTCCAGGTCTACCGCGAGATAAAAGAGGCCGGGCTCATCGAGGGGCGGGTGGGCTCTGGCACGTTCGTCGCTCGCCCTGCGGACCCAATCGACCAGCGCCTCCAGGACTTTCACAGGCGTGTGGACGCAGTCCTGGATCAGGGCCTGGCTCTGGGCCTGAGCAACAGTGACATCGCAGGACTGATCGCGACGCGCTTGACCGCGAGGAGCAGCGGCGGGCGAACCTGGCAGCTGGTGATGGTCGGCAACTTCGCCCATACCACCGCAGCCTATGCTCGAGTGGCCACCTCGATACTCGGATCGGGCGTGATGATCGAGCCTGTCACCTTCGACGCACTCACCAAGGACGAAGGCGCGCTTCACCGGGCCGCCGCTGCCGACTTTGTCGTGGCCTCGCTCGTGCTCCAGCGGGAGGTGTCTGCTCTGCTTCCGGGGCAGCGCGTCGTCGCGATCGGCCTGATCCCATCAGAGGATACGCGCCGCGCGCTCGCGTCGATCGATCCCCGCGCCCGGGTTATCGCCGTGTCGCTCTTCCCGGACTTTCTGCCGATTTTGAGCTCCGGCGTCCGCCGGTTCGCACCTCATGTCGCAGTGCTCAATGCGGCGATGGTCGACAGCGATGAGTTGGGGGCGGCGCTCACTGACAACGACGTCGTTGTCTATTCTTCCGGTGCCGAAGCCGTCTTGGAGCTGCTTCCACCAGGCATGCCCGCCATCGAATATCGCCACACCCCCGACCCCGGCGACATCGAGCGGCTTCTTCGACCCCTGCTCGAAGGCGCTGGCCCCATCGCTCGTCCCCGTACTTCCGGAAAGGAACCCGAAAGCCATGCCGACTGACGTCGAAGCAGTTTCCGACAGCCCAGGCTTCCCCAGCGAAGTGGATGTCGTCGTGATCGGAGCAGGTATCGTTGGCGTATCCACTGCCTATGAGCTTGCCCGCAAGGGAGTGTCCGTGGCGCTGATCGACAAGGGTATCGTCGGCGGCGAGCAATCGAGCCGCAATTGGGGATGGGTCCGGCAGCAGAACCGCGACCCGTATGAGTTGGCGCTGGCCATGTACAGCTTACAGCGATGGGAGCAGCTCGGTCCAGAGCTCGGCCGCGACCTCGGTTTCCGCCGTGCCGGCATCCTATACTGCACCCGCCATCAGGCCGACCTGGATCGCTGGGAAAAATGGGGCGCAGCGGCGCGGGAACAGGGATTCCACAGCCAAATCCTCACCGCGTCCGAAATGAAGAAGCGCTCGCCCCTCAGCAGTTCGTCCTGGCTCGGAGGCGTGTGGTCGCCCACCGATGGCAAGGCCGAGCCAAGCTTGGCCGCTCCAGCCATCGCCGAAGGCGCCAAGCAGATCGGCGTCTCGCTGCATCAGAATTGCGCCGCTCGCGGCCTGGAGATTACCAACGGGCGAGTGGCAGGGGTTTGGACCGAACACGGCCTGATCAAGGCGAGCGCGGTTGTTTGCGCCGGTGGTGCCTGGACCTCCCGCTTCTGCCGCCATCACGGTATCGATCTTCCGGCCGCAAACATTGGCGGCACGGCCTTGCAGACGACGGCTGCTCCCGATGTCCTCGGTGCGGGCTGCGCCCACGTTTCGGATCTGGCACTGCGGCGACGCATCGATGGAACCTATACGCTTGCCATTCCTGGCCGCGGGACGGTCAGCATCGCCCCACAAGGCATGCGCTACGCTACCAAATTCTATCAGATGTATCGCAGCAAGATCGCAAAGAAACTCAAATATAGGCTCAATGGCAGTTTCTGGAATGGCCCCGAGGCTTGGGGCGGCTGGGACAATGATCAGGTATCGCCGTTCGAGAAAATACGGATCCTGGACCCGGCGCCGGACGCCCAACTGGTCAAGCAAGCCTTGATAACTGCCGTAAAGGAGTTTCCGGCTCTTGGAGGCATCGGTGTAGCCCGCTCCTGGGGCGGAATGATCGATACGTCGCCGGATCTGATCCCGGTCATATCGAAGGTCGACAAGGTGGCAGGCCTCGTCATCGCTTCCAGTTTCAGTGGCCACGGCTTCGGCATCGGACCAGGTGCCGGACGCCTCGCAAGCGAATTGGCTCTTGATGAAGACCCTTTCGTCGATCCGGCACCCTACAGATTGAGCCGTTTCAGTGACGGCTCGGCTATCCGACCAGCTGAGATGATGTGAGCCGTTCACCGATCACGCGATGATAAGTTGCTGTCGATCGGACACCGGATCCAGGGTGAATTTGATGGGAACGCCGCCGAAGTCATTATCGAACAGGCAGACGCTGGACAGGCCCAAGACAAAACAACCGGTGGTGCCGCTTAAGGGCAAAAGCCTGGTCTTCGCCCAACCAACACCGATTGCGAGATCGAATTTCGTGGTTGGACCAACGCCAGCAATCTGCGCCGCTCGTCGTATAAGGGTCTACGTGCGGTTCAGGATCCGGCTTCAGTCCATGTAAAGCCGGACGCTCACGCCCCGCCAGGCCAACCCGCCCTGACGGCAAGCACGCTCCCCGGCCCGTGCACGGCGGCAAAGAACAGACCGGCTACAAAGGTAAAGTGGTCGACGAAGAAGCCGAACTCCGCCTGGTTGCCGGCCCAGTGCGACGGGCCATGGAATGAGAATCCGAGGAAGATCACATAAACGGCAGCAACGATCGCCGCCGGGGTGAAGAAGGCGCCAGTCAAGAAGGCAATGACCAGCAGCACTTCGAGGATCGCTGCACACCAAGCCAACAACGGCGAGAACGGGAAGCCGGCGGCGGCGATATAGCTGGCAGTGGCGCCCATATCCATGAATTTGAATGAGACGGCCATCAGAAAGACGGCAGCGAAGATTAGGCGGGCGATGAGAATGGCGGCGGTCTGCCAAGTCGATTGAGCGTTTTCCACGATATCCCTCCGGGTTGAAGCGTTTGATGCTCCAAGGACGGCCAACAGAAGGGGGTTCCGACAGAGGCCGGGAAAATTTTTTGCCGGGAGCGATCGCCTGCACCGGGGGAAGCCCATCTTCACGTCATCTGCCGCTATGGAAAAGACCGCGCCGAAAACAGAGGCCTGCGTGATTTCATTCTCAGATGCAGAGGCGCTGCCATCTCCTTCCAGTTGGAAGGTTACCGTCCGTTTAGAAGAGGTTGGGGTCTGGTCAATGGCCGCATCAGCCGCATGATGCCGAAGAACGCTGCAACGGCGACAGTGCCGAGTACGGCGGCGACAGACAGAGACCAGGATACGCCGATGTTTTCCATCATGAACGCCAGAATAAACGGTGCGGTCGATGAGATCATCAGACGAATGGCTAAGACTTGTCCCTGCCGCTTTCCGTAGCCCTCACTTCCAAATAGTGCCAGTGGCAAAGTCCCCTGCACGATGCTGTTCAGCCCCGACCCAAGACCGAAGACGACGGCAAACGCCAGTGCGCCCAGCACCGACGGCGCAGTGACTATCAAAACGACAAGAGCTGCCGGCAACAACACAGCGGAGATAAGCGCGAGCGTCAGTTGCGATAGACCACCCCCGAAGACCATGTTGGTGAAGCGGCTCAGCACCTGCGACGGGCCAAAAAGCATGCCGACCATCACGGCCATGGCTCCAAGCCCAAGTCCGGACAGCACGGGAACCATATGGACCAGCAGTGCTGCGTTGACGAAGCTCTCCAAGGCAAACCCCATGACCATCAGGATGAAGGCCGGCGTCCGGATCGACGGCGGAAGGCTTGGTTCGACATGCCTTGGCGCTTCGTTCTTCTCGCGTTTGCGGATTTCGCTGACGCTGTGCGACAACCACGCATGAATGGGAAGGCAGACCAAAAGATTGATCGCCGCGAAGATCAGATAGACGTTTTGCCAGGAGAGATGCGTATGCAACGCCGTCGTGATCGGCCAGAAGATCGTCGAAGCAAAGCCGGCGATCAGCGTCAGATAGGTAATGCTGCGCTGGGCAACCTTCGGCCTGATCTGGACGAGCAATGCGAAAGCCGCCCCATATTGCACCAGGTTGGATGCAGTCTCGATCGCGATCAGCGCGGCAACGAAGGCGACCTTGCCGGGAGCAAACGCGCAGGCGGTAAGCGCCGCAGCCGCGATCGCCGAGCCGGTCGTCATGATCCTGCCGGCGCCAAAGCGATCGATCCACTTGCCCATCGTTGGCGCGGCGAGACCGCCGATCAGGAGAGCCGCTGATAGCGCACCAAAAATCCATTCCGACGACCAGTTCAAATCCCGCGCCATATCCGGCGCGAGGATGCTGAAGCTGTAATAGAGCGTTCCGTAGCCGATGATCTGCGTGAGACCGAGGGCGAGGATTGCGGCGATGGGTGGCCGTTCGTTGCTGGTGGTCATAGGGATTTCAGGCTCACACGCTGTTCGAGCTTTTCTGCTTCTTCCTTCCGCTCGCTGTAACGATCGGTGAGGTAATCTGATGCGTCACGCGTCAGCCAGGTGAATTTGACCAGTTCCTCGCAGACGTCGACGACCCTGTCGTAAAAGGAGGATGGTTTCATCCGGCCGTCGGCGTCGAACTCCTGGAAGGCCTTGGCGACCGACGATTGGTTCGGGATGGTGATCATCCGCATCCAGCGCCCGAGAATCCGCAACTGATTGACGGCGTTAAACGATTGTGAGCCACCCGACACCTGCATCACTGCCAGCGTCTTGCCCTGCGTTGGCCGCACGGAGCCGACCGAGAGCGGTATCCAGTCGATCTGTGCCTTCATGATGCCAGTCATCGCACCGTGGCGTTCCGGGCTGACCCAGACCTGACCCTCGGACCATGCTGACAACTCGCGCAGTTCCTGCACCTTCGGATGGCTGACCGGCGCGCCGTCGGGTAGCGGCAGACCTTCCGGATTGAATATCCGCACCTCGCAGCCGAAGTGCTCGAGCAACCGGCCGGCCTCATGCGCGAGGAAGCGGCTGTAGGAGATGGCGCGCAGCGAGCCGTAGAGGATCAGGATGCGGGGCTTGTGCGTGGAGAACGGCGGCCGCAACGTCTCCAAGTCAATGTGGCACAGATGTGCCGGCGAAGCGGCTGGCAGATCAGACAATGCGCTTGCCCTCGGCATCGAGCACCTTCTCGCCGTCTTCCTTGGTGAAGGCGCCCTTGTGCGTTTCCGGCAGGATCTCGAGCACGACCTCCGATGGCCTGGACAGGCGCGTGCCGAGCGGTGTGATCACGAACGGCCGGTTGATCAGGATCGGGTCCTTCAACATTGCATCGAGCAGCTGATCGTCGGTCAAGGCAGGATTGTCGAGACCGAGTTCGGCGTAGGGCGTATCCTTCTGACGAATGGCTTCACGCACGCTGAGGCGTGCGTCGGCGATCATCTTGGCGAGCTCTTCACGCGATGGCGGCGTCTTGAGATATTCAATGACGGCCGGGTCGATGCCAGCATTACGGATCATCGCCAGCGTATTGCGCGAGGTGCCGCAGGCCGGATTGTGATAGATGGTGACGTTCATAGCTTTGCCTCTGACGATACGGTTGATGACGCACGTGGCTGCAGCAGCCAAGTGAACAGGATAAGGGCTGCGACCGCGCCGGCGATCTCCGCCACCCAGAAGCCCGGAAGATCGACCGGGCGAATGCCGGAGAAGGTATTGGTCAGCGAGCGGGCCAAGGCCACTGCCGGATTGGCGAAAGAGGTCGAGGCGGTGAACCAGTAGGCGGCGGTGATGTAAAGTCCGACCAACCACGGCACCGCCTTCTGTTCGAACTTGATGCCGGCAAGGATGGTCGCCACCAGCCCGAAGGTTGCAACGCCTTCCGAGAACCATTGCGCGCCACCGGTGCGAACTCTGCTCGACAGCTCGATCAGCGGCAGGTCGAACATCAGATGCGCAGCCAGCGTGCCGACCACTCCTCCAGCAACCTGTGCCAGGACATACCCGCCAAAATCGCGCTTCGGCAGTACGCGCGACATTGCGAAGACCAGCGATACCGCCGGATTGAAGTGGGCGCCGGAGATCGGTCCGAGCACGGTGATCAGCACGGCGAGGATGGCGCCTGTCGCCAAAGTGTTGCCGAGTAGCGCGAGCCCTACGTCCTGTGTCAGCGACGTTGCCATGATGCCCGATCCGACCACGGTCGCGACCAGCATCGCGGTGCCAAGGGTCTCGGCGACCAACCGGCGCGTCAGATCGAACCCGGCCATCAGTTTGCCTCGGTCTGCTTTTGGCTGGCGCCTTCCATCGCGCCGATCTGACGCAGGTGCGTTTCCAATGCGAGCTTGTCGATCGTAGCGAGCGGCAGGTTCACGAACAGCGATATACGGTTTTTCAGATATCTTGCGGCCTGAGCAAAGGCACGAGCCCTCTCGACTTCGTTGCCTTCGACGGCGGCGGGATCCTCGATTCCCCAGTGGGCAGTCATCGGATGGCCGATCCAGACCGGGCAGGCCTCGCCGGCGGCGCTGTCGCAGACCGTGAAGATGAAGTCCATTTCCGGTGCGCCCGGCTTGGCGAACTCGTCCCAGCCCTTCGAACGGAAGCCCGTAGACGGATAGCCCAGTGCTTCGAGTTCCTTCAATGCGTGCGGATTGACCTCGCCTTTCGGCTGGCTGCCGGCCGAATAGGCCTTGAAACGGCCCTTCCCTTCGGTGTTGAGGATCGACTCCGCCAGGATCGAGCGGGCGGAATTGCCGGTGCAGAGAAAGAGAACATTGTAAACGCGGTCGGTGGTCATCGCAGTTTCTCCTCCATTTTAGGAGTGCAGCAGGCCGCGACCTCCGCGGCGGGTGCACAAATTTCCGGGTGACCGGAGCAGCAATCTTCCATCAGGAAGCGGACTAGGCCGCCCAGGGATTCATAGTGGGCGGTGTAGATGATCGAGCGGGATTGTCGTTGCGCGGCAATCAACCCGGAATGCTCGAGCTCCTTCAGATGGAAGGAGATGTTCGACGGGGAGACCTCGACCTTCTCGGCCAAGGTGCCGGCAGCCATGCCCTCCGGACCGGCAACAACGAGCAGGCGCACGATCTGCAGGCGGGTTTCCTGAGAAAGGGCGGCGAAGGCGCCGAGGGCTTGACGCTGGTCCATATTTCAATCATCCTTGAATCATTGAAACGAGGATTACCGCAAATGAATGCGATCGACAACTCGAAAATTCAGCGCACCGATATCAACCTTGGTTTGCTTCTCGAAACGCTGGCGACAGCGAAGGATCTGCCACTGGTGTTCCACTACGACGGTCGGCCTGTGAAGGGTGGCTATCATGTGACCGAGGTCAAAGCCGGCCAGTTCGCCGCGCTCGACTGCGGCGCCAACCCGGAAGCCTGGACGGAGATTTTCGTGCAGCTCTGGGATATTGACGAGGATGATCGCACCCATATGCCCGCCGGCAAGTTCGCGGCGATCATTCGCAAAGTGTCCGAACATGTGAAACTCGACGGCTCGGCCAAGCTGACCTTTGAGGTGAGCGATGGCGTGCGGCCGATGCAGCTTTACCAGGCAGCCTACCCTAACCTTCGCGCTGGTCAGGTCCATATCGAGCTTGCAGCACGGCCGGCAAGCTGCAAGCCCCGCGATCGCTGGCTTGCTGAGGAAACTGGAAAAGGCGTTACCTGCTGCGGTCCTTCATCGCAAAAGAGCGCCTGCTGCGGATAAAAGTGAGAAAGACCGTATCGACGGAGCCCAGCTTATGCTCTTGCCCGCAGGGTATCGGTCGTCCCATCGCTTTAATTGGAAGGTCGACAGCCCAGTGTGAATGCCGAGAGCCCAACGAAATTGCGCTCGATTTAGATCCGAGTTTATACAGACGCCTGTACTTGTTTAAAGGCTGCTCATTTTGACGTAGGGGAATCTATGTTGAAACGAGCAAAGGTTGGAGGACCGGACTTCATGCGTCAGCCCCGCATTGCCATCATTCTCGATGAGAACACGAGCACGGGCGGCACCCGCTACGAAGCGGCGAAGGGATATTTTCAGGCTGTTCGGGATGCGGGAGGCCTACCTTTCGGCATCCCCTATCTGCCTGAAGTCGTGGATGTTGTTTTGAACGAGTTTGATGGCCTGGTGTCTGTGGGCGGCCGGTTCGCTTATCCCGACGATTGGTATATCCCCGGCGAAGTCTCCAAAGCCCCACCATCGGAACGCCTCGATGTCGAACGAGCCATGGTTGAGGGCTACCTTGAGAGGAACAAGCCCGTCCTCGGCATTTGCGCGGGGATGCAGATGCTTGCCTGCCTGAGCGGATGTCGCCTCACACCCGACCTACGCGCATCCGTTCCTGCTGCGTCCGAGCACGACAAGCGAGGGCAACTGCATTTCGTCGATATCCTTCCAGGCTCGCGGCTGGCGGACATTATCGGCACGCTGCGCATTGAGGTGAACACTTTTCACCGCGAAGCGGTCGTGCAGCTTTCGCCCGCCGTGATTGCGAGTGCCTGCGCAGAAGACGGTATCGTGGAGGCCATCGAAATCGTATCCAACGCGTTTGCGATTGGCCTTCAATGGCACCAGGAGCTATTTGCCGGAACGGACCATCCGGGAAACCGCGTTTTTCGTGGCTTCGTAGACGCGGCCTCATAAACTGTGGCCGCATCAACGGTTGAGACTGACGCTTTTTGCAACCGCTCGCTGGGCTTCCGCCACATAGCCGATAAAAAGTTCACGGCGCCTTGTAGGCGCCGTGAATATTTTCGTGTCGTTCGTGACTAATCGCACCGCAATCGCGGTGCGATTGGATTAGGCGGCGTGATAAGCCGCAATGACGGCTGCTACCTGATCAGTGTTCATAGCCTGCAGCTGTGTTGTCGTGATCGCTTGCAACTGACCGCTCGACAAGCTTCCGATATCCGTCGTCGACAGACCGGCAAGGGCTGTGGTGGTGATAGCCGCGATATCATCGGTTGAGAAGACCGCAATATCGGCCGTCGACAGGGCACCTATCTGACTTGAAGTCAAGGCTGCGGTCTGTGTCGAGCTCAAAGCCTCGACCTGTGTCGAGCTCAGTGCACCGACCTGAGCGGTGGACAGACCCGTCACAGACTTTGTGCTGAGAGCACCAATCTGCGTGGTCGAAAGACCGGCGACGTTGTCCGTGGTCAGAGCGCCGACCTGGGCAGCGCTGAGAGTGCCAACCTGAGAGGTGCTGAGCGCACCGACCTGGGTCGAGGTCAGAGCGTGGATCTGCGTGGTCTTGAGCGTAGCAACCTGTGCTGTCGTCAAGGCAGCAGCCTGATCAGACGATAGTGTCGCAACGTTGGTCTCCGACAGTCCTCCGAGAGCGGCGGTGTTGATGGCGGCGATATCCGCCGTCGACAGACCAGCAAGCTCAGCGCTGCTCAAGGCACCGATCTGAGTGGAGTTCAGAGCACCGACCTGAGCCGTGCTGAGTGCCGCGACATTGGCCGAGCCAAGTACACCGACCTGAGCGGTGGTGAGACCGGTGATCGACTTGGCGCTGAGGGCTGCGGCCTGCGTGGTCGACAGGCCGGCAACATTGTCGGTAGTCAGAGCACCGACCTGAGCGGCGTTGAAAGCTCCAACCTGAGAGGTGCTCAGCGCACCGACCTGGGTCGAGGTCAGAGCATGGATCTGCGTGGTCTTGAGCGTCGCGACCTGAGCCGTGGTCAAAGCGGCAGCCTGATCAGACGACAGGGCTGCAACATTGGCCTCCGACAGTCCTCCGAGGGCGGCGGTGTTGATGGCGGCGATATCCGCCGTCGACAGACCAGCAAGCTCAGCGCTGCTCAAGGCACCGATCTGAGTGGAGTTCAG